>Ga0209536_100001448_pt1 | contig 39396 bp, 48 predicted proteins | sample DeeMarSeWOR28_12_FD_187461 | JGI IMG/M metagenome (GOLD analysis project Ga0209536, IMG submission 187461) | Marine sediment microbial communities from White Oak River estuary, North Carolina - WOR-2-8_12 (SPAdes) (version 2) | ecosystem: Environmental > Aquatic > Marine > Intertidal zone >... | reverse complement strand
GTTGGGGTGGTGTTGCCACTCGTCCCAAAAGTCGTGGAGGAGCTTGGCGAGGTGGGCGCTGGTGTTGGGGCCAGCGCTCGGGATACCGCCTTTTACGACCAGGAGCGCATCGGCCAGGCCGAGGTCAGCAACAGGTTCGGCCATGTTTATGAGGGCACGTTGAGCGGCAGGGGTTAATTTGACGCCTTGGGTGTTATAGAGGACGTTTCGGGCCTGGACGAGAGAGTCGTAGATTCCGGCGGTGAGCTCGCCGTCGAGGGGGCCACCTTTTACGAGCTCCTCGTGGACGTTGTCGAGGAATTTCCAGGCGGAGGATTTGTCGGGGAGGGCCTTGATACCGTCCTCGACGAGCTGGACAAGGGGGGCGCGGATTGCGCCTGCTACGGCAGTAGTGTCGCCGCCGGCCTTGAGGATCTCTTCTTCGATTTTGGTTAAACGTACCCAGTCATCGGTGGTGTAGCCGTATTTGGCCATACCGCGCTGGAAGTCGGTGAGGAGGTGGGGGAGTTTGCCGGTGCGGCCCAGGAGTTTTAGAGGAAGGGTCGAGCCCAGGGCGAGGAGGGCAAAAGAAGGGGCGTCCTCGACCAGGCCACCGACGATTCCTGAAACGGTTTGGCGAAGTTGGGGGCTGTCGCCAACAAGGACTTTAAAAGGGGAATAGGGGGAAATCTCCGTCATTCGCTGGAGGGCAAGATCCGCGAATTTGGCCGAGCTTAGTCTTTTGTAGTACTGGGCCGTGGTGTAGGCGGGGTCGCCTTCGTAAGTTTCAGCTATGTATTGGGCGTGGTTGTACAGGGGGTCTGTCGCGTCTATGTTGAAGATGCTCATGGCGGCGTTGAACGGCCGCTGGACAAGGGGCTTTACATAGGCTTCGTAAGAGTGAGGGGAGGACCAGTTTTTTAGGTCTTGTACGTCGATTACACCGGAGTTGTGCATACTGGAGGCGGCCAGGGTAAAGGCGCCTTGGGTTAGACGGGGAAGCAGAGTAGTGTCGAAGTGGTTTATAAGGGGCTCGAGGTGGCCACCGGATAAAATCTCGAGGCCTTTGCCGATTCCGGTTAAAAGGTGCATGATGCCCTTGGCGGTGAGATCTCCCAGAGTAGCGGAGGAAGAGGTGTCTGGTAGTCCTTCGGATTGGGCTTGGCGCTCTTTTTCTACTTGGGTGTAGAGGTTGGTTAGGGTAGGGGATAGGTGGGCGTAGAGAGACCAGTGGAATTTTGGGTCGGTCGGCAGGTAATTGGCCTGGACTTCTTCGGGAGGTTTAATTGCGGCTATAGTGGCTTCGGCGGCGCCCATGCCAGGGTATTTTACGAGACGGGGGATGTTAAAGGTTTTATCGCGGAGGATGGGGTGGCCGGAGAGACGTTCTTGGCGGAGACGGGAAAGGCCCCACTCGAAGTGTTTGTCGATTATGGGGAATATATCAAGGCCATTAGGGATGGGCTCTTGGCCCCACATTCGATCCCAGCGGGTAGTCTCAGTGGGGAAGACAGGCTCAAGGTCGTTAAGGAGCTGGACGTCCTCCGAGGGGAGCTTGACATAGTCCATAAATTTACGGTAGTCCCAGAGAGTGGTGCCCAAGAAGGTTGTAGAGCCTACCTTCTGTTTCCAAAGACTGTAGATTTCGTATAGGCGGTCGTAGGGGAAATCGGGGGGGACATTGATTGGCCCGCGAATTTGTTTACCCTCGGGCCAGGAAGTGATGTTGGAGTTGAAGTAGGTTTTGAGGAGGTCTTTGAAGACGGCTTGTTTTTCGCGCTCGCTGGGGGGGAGCTTGGCCGCAGCGTACTGGATTTTTCCGATTGCGCCGAGGGCGGTTTTTTCGAGTTGGGTGGCCTTGATATGGAAGGGGGAGAAGACGGGGTCTTGGTCTTGTTGGAAGAGGTATTCGTCAACCCACTCGTTTTGGTCTTGTTCGTCGGGCGCGAAAAGGGGGGTGTCGAGGCCTTTCTGGGCGTAGAAGGTGTCGTGTAGGGCGTTTAATTGGTCGACTCCTTCGGGGAAGTCGATTTTTTTACCGTCGAGTTCAGGGTAGTTCAGGGGAGGGGAGAAGGGGAGGCCAAGGGTGGCGGCCTTTTGCTGGCCTTTCCAGAGGGTGTCGTTGATGTTCCGGTTGGTGAGGGGGAGTTGTTGTTGGCGGACTCTTTGCTGGAGCTGGAGGCCTTTTTGTAGAAGGGCTTGGCGTTCGGTTTCGGTCAGTTGCTCGGCCATTATTTAATTAGTCCTTCTATTACAGGGACTTCGAAGAATTGAGGGGCGCCGAGACGAAGGAGGATCGCCTGGAGCTCGTCAGCTTCGTCCTGGGTTAGGGAATCTTTGGCTTCGAGGGCTTGGAGACGGTCGCGGTCGGCGGTGGTAGCTGGAGCTGCGGCCGGAGGTAAAGAAGATTGAGGGAATCCGGGCTGGGATTCGGTTTGGGGGGAGGGGAGGATTTTTTCTGTAGGGATACGATAGGGGGTTTTTCCTCGGATTTCTTTGATGGCCCCGGAAGGTTTGTAGAAGGCTTCACCAACTACTTTGCCGGTTTTGAGATCGGTGAAGGTTTGGTACATGAGTGGGGTTGAGCCTTTTACGGGCTTGGTGTGCAGTTTGGTTATTTTGTCGTTTTTGTCCAGGGTCACGTAAGCCATTTTTCGCCAGGAGGCGCCGAGGCCCATGGCAGAGGGATCGGTGTAGCCGTAGCCTTGTAGCGCGGTGCGGGCTTTTTTCTCGGATTCCTCGGTTGCGTTTTGCCAGCTTCGAAGACGACGTTCAACGTCGGTGGCGGCTTTGTGGATAGAGGGGTTCATTCCGAGGATACGGGAGTCTTTTTGGAGGATTGATTTGTGCAAGAGCATGTCACGAAGGAGGCGCAAGGGATCGTCTTCGTCAAATTCGTCAAAGATGTAGGAGTGGTCCCTGAGGGCTTCTTTTTGTTCTTTGGTGCCCTGCTCTTTGACGGTTTCTTGTACAGATCCTCGGTAGAGAGATGCCACGGCTTCGTTTTTTGAGATTTCAGAGAGGGTTTTTTGGTCCATTAGGGCGGTGCGATTAGCAGAATTTTCGCTTTCTCTTTTGGCAATTCCTACACGCTCGAGGGCGATGAGGGAATCTACTAAGGATTTGTCTCGTTCGCGGGATAGTTTGTCTAATTCGGCGGTTTTTAGCTGGTCGTATTCGGCGGGTATGTAGACTTTGCCGGTGTCGCCGACGGGGATAACGCGCATTCCCTGGGATTGCTCTTCGGTGGGGTGGGGTACGGTGTTGGGGAGAAAGGCTGGTTGGCCCGAGGCGAGGCGGGTCATGGCGTCGGCATGGAGGTTTTGCTGGGCGATTTGGTTTTTCTCGCGGGCTTCCTGGAGCTGCATTTCGTTCCGCTGGCGCCAGGTTTCGGCCTGGGTCTCAGCGATCTTTTCCTGGGAGGCCATGCCAGCGCGGGCCGTGGAAGCTTGCATTTGGATGCCCATCATTTGGATGCGCTGGCGAGAGGCCTCCAGTTCTGCTTCGACCCGGCGAGTTTCCTGGAGTTCGCGGAGCTCGGCTCGTTTTTGGATGACGGCTTGCCGGGCTTGGAGAACTCCCATCGCGAATTGAAGGGGGACGGTTTCGTAGTTGGGCATTGTTGTGTACCTTACGTGTATAGCCAGGAATTGGGGGGACCAATAATACTCCAGGCCGGGGCCATTTGGGCTTGACCATAGGCGCTTCCGCCCTGGGACGCGGGCAGATTATAACGAGTCTGCCAGGGAAGGCTGGCCATGTAGGTTTGTTGTTCGTTACGTTTGACTATGTCGAACCACTCGTTTTGCATTTGCTGGGTGGCGCCGAATTGAGCCCAAGCGAATTGGGAACGTTCTTGGGCGGCGAAAAGGTCTGCTTGGAATTGTTGCTCTGCAAGATTCATTTGTTGCTGGAATTGCCTGCCTTGTTGTTCCACTTGGTACTGGGAGAGCATTAGATTAGAGATGTCTTGGAAGGATAACTGGGGCATTTGCGCCATTGCCATGCTTGTTAGTTGCCCAGTAAATTGCTGGTACTGGGGGGCGATTTGGGCGCGGGATTGCTCCTGAATTTTGGTGATGTAGTTCGCTTCTTGTTCGGCCATTTGGGGGGAGCCCGCGTAGGTTCCCCAGCCTCCAGCTTCCATCGCTTGACGGAGGTTGCCTCGATAGTCAGCGAGAAGAGATTCCGGGAGGCCCTCCTCGAATCGGGTTTTATAGAACTCTGCAAGCTGGGATAGTTCGGGAGAGGCCTGGAGGATTTCATCGCGAAGAACAGAGCCATATTTTTGTATGTTGGCAATCTGAGATTTATAGACTTGTTCTTGTGCGCCCATTAAAGAATTGACTAAAGACTGAGGATTAGGGAAGCTGGGCTGAAAAGGGGTAGACGAAGTAAAAGGCGGGCGGCGGGCTGGGGCTGCTCCACCGCTTCCATAGTAATCAATGGGGCCAGTTGGGCGTAAACCAGTCATGTCTCTTGCCATGGCATCACTCGAAAGTTGGGTTTAGGGGGTAGGCGTAAGCGTTCCAGTGGACGATTTTCCAGTCGGCGTAGGAGGTGGTGTCTTGGAGGAGGAATTGTAAATAGTAGCCAGGACGGATGTTTTGCATGGAGTATTTTCGGCGGATTAGGGTGGCAGTGGCGGAGGCGGGTACGTCGATGGTAGCGAGGGTGTTCCAGGAAGCGCCTTCGTCAAGACGATAAGAAAGAGAGAGGGTGGCGTTGGTGGCGCCGGGCTGGATTTGGAGTTCTGTGTAAGACCAGCGCTTTTTTCGGCGGATTTCGTTGGGGGGAGGTTCTATGTCGAAGGACAAACTTCGGGTTATTTCGGTGTATTGGATAGGTTGTTGGCTTAGGCCGGTGGTGCCGCCTCCGTAGTCGTCTGAAGAGCAATCGACCTGGTAGACTTGATAGCCGTAGCGGTCGGTGCCGGAGTAGGATTCGCTTGAGGGGCTGGCAGAAGCGAAGTATAGTCGGCGAGATTTGTTGGCGTATGAGTGAACGGCGAAGGATGTGGCGTCCCAGTCGCGAATGCTGAAGGCGTCTCGATGGCTGTCGTAGGCAATGGTGAGGGAGGGCTCGGTAGAGGATTCGGCGGGGACGCTGAAATAGGCGGTTCCTTCCCATTGGGCAGCACAGGAACGATTGGCATAGTTCCAGTTTATGCTTCGAGTAGTGCCGTGGATGCGGTCGCTTATGGGGAGAGTGGCGCCGGCCTGGACGTCGGACAAAGATCTGTTGAGGCTCCGGATTCCGTCGTTTGCGAGGAAGAAATAATCGCCGCCGCCAGGAGCGCCGGGTACCCAGATCACTCCTCTTGGAGCAACCAGGCCGACTCCTTCAACGATGGGACGGATACGGGAAAGGGTATAGTCGAGGGTATCGTTGGTTGCCTCAAGGTCATAGCCATCGGTGGTCCAGGATATGTTTTCAAGTATCCAAATAGAATTTTCGCGCCAGATTAGGAGGGAGGGGAGGCCTTCTCGGACAGGGGTTACGGCGACATTGCGGTCAGAGTCGTAAAACCGAATATTTCCAGTACTGGTTAAAATTCCTCCTTTTTTGGACCAATAAAGGTAGTTTCCTTTTATAAACCAGAGACGGTTGAGGTAGCTACAGATGGCACGAGCAGTAATGGTCGTCTCAGTTGCCGTCCAGCCGGTGGTGGGGGAAATGCCAACAAGATTCGAATATACTTCGGGATTGGCTTCAGTTGGGGATACACAAGAGCAAAGATAAACGTTTCCGCTAACTACGGCGGATTGGTAATAGGTGGAGGAGAGGCTGATGCCGCTTGAGCGATGGGTCCAGGTGGTAGCGTCATCGTTGGAGGACCAGACAGCGTTTCCCCATTTTCCAAGGATCACGCGAGGGTTGGAGGAGGCGTCGTAGCCGGTGAGGTCGATTGAGGCGAGAAGGGTGCAGGGGAGGGTGGCGCCGGTTTCGGGGCAGCCGCGGGGCCAGAGACCAGCAGATTTGGACCGTTCGCCTTCGATTGTGGTATTGGCGTTTCGTAAGGTGACAGTTTCGTCTACACCAAGATGGAAGGAACGACGGTTGTTGACCATTCCCTTTGTCGGGGGGAATAGGACTTCCTTTACCTCGGGGGTGTCGGGTTGATCGATTATCGCCATTCTGTCCTCAGGTCAGGGTCGGAAGTGGGGTAGTCGGGGATGATTCGGGAGAAGGGTTCAGAGAAGTTTTCTTCTTGGCTTGCGATATCCTGGATGAGCTCGAGGCCTTCTTGACGTTCGATTTGGGCTTTGGTGTATTGTTGGTTGGCGGCCCAGTAGCGGCGGATGGCGTGGGTGACGAGGAAGTCGGGGTCGATGCTGGGGTGTGGGGCCTCCTGGACCAGGTGGAGGGGCTGGACCTTGTGACGGACTCGGCACTCGAGCAAGGTTTGGGCAGAGGGGACGTACTGAAGGAGGACGCGCTTGAAGGCGGCGTCGGTTTCGTAAGCTCCGATAAAGGATAGGTGAGCGTTTGAGTTTCCGGCGTCGTAGAAGTAGATTGGGTTCGAGGTGTTGGTGACCTTGGAGATCGAGGTAACTTCGTAGTATTGGTTGGCGAAGGTGGCGGCGGTGGAGTCGGAGATTGTGATTGTTTCAGAGTGGTAGAGGCGCTCCATGCCTGTACCGCTGGCGCCGGAGGCCGCGACGTAGCCCGTGACGTTTACCGTGATGGCCTCGGACGCTCCAGAAGGGAGAGAGCCGAAGATGTAGCCGGAGGGGTTGGCGAGGCAGGGGACGTAGCCGGCGTTGTCGTAACCGATTACGGTGCCGGAGGTTCGAGCGGCGGTTAACCAGGGGGACTGGCGGTCGAGCTGGCCCATTCGGTCGACTGGAATGTTTTGGGAACGATTAAGGATTGAGATTACGTCTTTTACGTAGTGGGGGAAGATCAGGAAGCGGGTGCCATTGGTGGTCATGTCGATGAGGGTCTCGAGACCGGGCCAGGGATATTTTTTGGCGTAGAGGCGGATGCCTTCGTTGAGGAAGGCTATCCAATGGGTGTTGTAGGAGGAATCGTTGAAGCCGGTGCGGAATTGGCATTGTTCGATTAGGCTTCCGAGGTTCATTTTTGGAATTCCTTTTCCCACTGGGTGACGAGGTCGGAGAGAGCGAAACGGGATCGGGCGTCTTTGGCCATTTTTTCACGATAGGAGTCAAGGTCGGCGCCCTTCTCGATTACGTCAGAGATAGAGTTGGCGATAGAGGGGTAGTCGTCGGGGTCGAGGATGGGAGTGCCGAAGTTGACGGTTTCTTTTAGGGCGGCGGTCTGGGTGCAGATGGGGATTACGCCGGAGGCCATGGCTTCCATAGCAGAAATGCAGGAGATTTCGGGGAAGCGGGTGGGGTAGAGCCAGATGCTCGATTGAGAGAGGGATTGCATGAGAGCGGTGTGGCCGGTGCGGCCGAGAAATTCGGCGTCGAGCTTGTCTGCAAGGGTGAAGACGTCTTCCTGGTACTCGAGCATGTGACGGCTGCAACGGTCATCGCCCATGAATTCGTATTCCTGGTTTGAGGCTTTGGTGACGTAGAGGGGGGTGAAGCCGTAGAAGATTTGGAATTGGGCGTCGGGGTGTTTTTCTTTGACGAGGGCGAAGATTCGGAGGGCGCCCAGGAGGCCACGGTCAGGGGAACTCAACCAGACGATTCGATTATAATTGCGGGCAGAAGAGGGGGGAAGCGTGTCGGTGTTGATCGCGTTGCGAGAGTAGATTACTTTTTCTTCGGGAATAGCTTTGGCGGTTTCCCGGTGGAACTTGGATTTGAAGAATACCCCATGGAGCTTGGATAGACGGGGCTCGGTCCAGTCAGCGTCGTTTGAGACGTCGTGCATGTCGACGAAGATTTTGTTGGCGCGGAAGGGTATGTCGAGGAGAGCAGGAGAGCGCCAGAGGATAAGGTTGTCACGAGGGAATTCGTAGTTGAAGGATTGGTATGGCCTGTAGGTTACTTTATTTAACGAACGGTAAGTGTTGTCCTTGGAAGGGTGTCCGTAAACGTCGACGTTCCAGCCTCGGGCGGCGAGACCTTCGGCGAGGAGGATGACCATTTTTTCGCTTCCGCCTATGCCATTCTCGAGGCTCGAAGAGTCCCAGGGCTCCCAGTTGCCCGCGCAAAAGAACGTGACGTGCTTTTTCGGAGGCGGGGCGCAGGTCTCTAACTGGAGTTCAGGAAAGATTTTACGGACTTCGGGTTTGATGCGCTGGTAAATCTCCCGGGCAGCGGCCGGGGAGAAGGCCATGTCGCTGACGATCTGGACGGCGGTGATGGCCTTTTTTCGTTCGCGCTCGGCGGCGAGCTCCTTGAGGATGATTTCACAGCCGGCGAAGGTCGGTCGGGTTTGGAGCAGGTGGTAGGCTTGCTGGATTGCCAGATCGTACTCGCCCAGGTTTTTTAGGGCGTCGATCTCGAAGAGGGTGGGGTAGTAGTCGAAGGCGAGAGGGTCGACGGAGATTACGTGCTCGGGACGACCGAGGTCGCGGCCGAACTTGGTGTAGATGATACAGTCGTGCCAGCGCTTGAGATCACGGTAGCAGTGGGCGATGCCGAAATAGGCCCGGGGCTCGGCCGGGTATAGTTTGATCGCCTGATTGAACCAGTCGATGGCACGCCAGGGGCGGCCGTGTTGGTGGTGGATATACGCGATGTTCAAGAGGATGTTCACACGGTCGTCGCGAGAGCCCGAACGTTTGTAGGCGCGGAAGTACCATTCGATGGCGCGCTTGTACCAGGGACTTCCGGTTTTACCGCTGGCCAGGCCGCGACAGGCGTTCCCGAGATAGAACTCAGTGCGGGGGTCTTTGTTGGGGTCCTCTTTGTAGTGCTCGAGAAGGATCACGTAGTTTCGGATATCGGAATATAAGTGGTGCCGGCCGTGTTTGTGTTGGATGGTAGATGGGGTTTGGGTCTTGACGACACGCATGTCGCCTGAGAGGGGTACGAGGGTTTCATGGCAGCGGCCGGCCCACTGAAAGCGTGTTCTACGGAAGATTCGTTCGCGCCAGAGCAGAGTTTCACAGGCGCCGTCTTCGGTGTAGGCGTACTCGTACGGGAGGAAGAGAGCGGCGAATTGAGGGTCGGAGAATAGTTCAGCGGCCTCGGCACGGAGTTCCTTGGGATAGGTCAGGACGTCGTCAGCGTCAATCCAGAAACAGATGTCGTTTTTGGCGTGGCTGAAAGAGATTGTTCGGGCCTCGGAGAAGTCGCGGAGGAAGCCGTCGGAGAATTGGTCGTCCTCGGCGCAGCGGTCGTAGTGGTCGGGGAGGTGCTCTTTGACCAGATCGAGCATACCGGGGACATTGAGCTCGGGGTGGTGGAAGACCCGGGCTCGGTTGTCCTCGGCAATTTTCATGGTGTCGTCGGTGGAGCCGGTGTCACAGACGACGATTTCATCGCCTTTTCCGGGGCGCAGGAATTCCCGGATTGAGGCGAAACAGTCCTGGACGTACTTTGCGACGTTTTTGGTGATGAGGCAGATTGAGATTCCCTCAGTCATTTTGTGGTCTCCGTCTTGCGTATATCATTCCACAGTGGGTGGTTATGTCGAAAAGTTCCCACTCGGATTCTTTGAGATTGTCGAGGACAGCTTTGCGGGCGTCGCTGACCTTTTGGACAGATTCGACAATCGGGGAAGTGTCGTGGAATATGAGGTAGTTACAGGAGCATTCGAGGGCGATCTCGATGTCGGTGACGACACCGGGATATTTGTGGTCGCCGTCTATGAAGGCCCACTTGAAGGGGCGACAGGGAAAGTAGGCGGAATTGCAGGTATGTTGAGTTATGCGAGGCCAGGAAGCGTCGAAAAGGAATTCGGGGTGGATATCAACGGTGTGGACGTTGCCGGAACCATGGACGTCGAGACCTTCGGAGATATAGCGGGTGGAGATTCCAAGGCAGGTGCCGATTTCGAGGGCATCACCGCCAAGGACGAGGGCGAGATTGGTCAAGATTTGACCTTCTTCGTGGAAGACAGAACCATGGTTCTCGGGCTGGACGCCGTCGTGGTGATCCCTGGGCTCATGGGTGGATTGGAGGACTTCGGTGAGGAAGTCAGAAGGGGAGATTTTCTGCATTTTTAGTCGCTCCTAAGTCGAGGCGAGTGGTTTTTTGTTTGCGGACGTAAGCGTCTTTCCAGACTTTACAGAGGAGTTGGTAGTTTTTGCGGTCGGCGAAGAAGTCGGGGATGCCGCAGCGCTTTTCTACCTGGTGTTTGATGAAGGAGTACATGTTGCCGACGCGGCCGTCCTTGGTGCGGATTATGGGAAGTTTCATCATGTTCATGAAAGAGCCGTCGGCGGACATGCCGGTGGGTTTGACGAGGACTTTGGACTCCTCTTGGACGTAGCGAATGAATTTTTCGTACTCGCCAGGGCAGACCCGGCGGTACTCTTCGCCAATGGCTTCGAGAAGAGATTCCAAGGCGGCGTTTTTTATCAGGACTTCCATTACCAGAACGCTTTCTCCAGTGCGGTTGAATGGTTTCCGGGACAGAAAAAGGGAGTGACATTGTCAACGTAGGGTTCGAGGGGGCGCATGTCTTGGCGGTTGATGTTGTAGAAGTCGCCGCTTGTGGCCGTGTAGTCCTGGAAAGTTTGGTAGAGGAATTCCTCGGCTACGGCAGCGTAGGAGGGGGCGGAGTCATCGGCTTGGCCGGCGGCTCCGGCGATTGGGAAACTTGCGATTGGCCAGCCAGCGATTGCCATAGGTTATACTCCCATTAAAAAGACGGGGTTGGGGCTGTAGCCGACTCCGGACATTGCGTTGGAGGCGTCGACACCAATGGCGTCGGCTGAGGCAGCGGTGCAGGTTCGAGAGATTTCGCCCAGTTCAACGGAGGCCGGGGCGCAGGAGGCGGTGGCGGAAGCCACAGTACAGCGGACACCGATTCCAGTAAAGTTAGTGCAGGGAGCGCCAACAGCATCGGCTGAGGCAGCAGTGCAGGTGCGGGTTATTTCGCCCAGTTCAATAGAGAGGGGGACGCCTTCGGCAGTGGCTATGGCGACGGTGCAGGTGCGGGTGATTTCGCCAAGGGTGACGCTGGTTTGGACGCCGGTTGCGTCGGCAGCCGCAACGGTGCAGGTGCGGGTGATCTCACCAAGCTCGACAGAAGCAGGAGCACAAGAGGCGGAGGCTGCGGCAACGGAGCAAGTGACAGATTGGGGACCCCCCTGGAGTTCGTTGGAGGCGTCAACTGCAACGGCGTCGGCAGAGGCGGCGGTGCAAGTTCGAGTGATTTCTCCGAGTTCGACGGAGGCTGGGGCGGCGGAAGCTATGGCGGCGGCTACGGAGCAGGTAACAGATAGGGTTTGATCGGCAGACGTATCTACGGCGGTAGCAGTGGCAGCGGCAACAGTACAGGTGCGGGAGATTTGGCCAAGGGTAACGGAAGTGTCTACGCCAGTGGCAGTAGCGGAGGCCACGGAACAGGTGACAGATTGTTCTCCGCTTCCAGCTACATACTGATCCGCCCCACAATCCCAAGTATCGCCTTGAGTATCCCTATCCCGGCCATTTACCGATCCAGATTCCTGATCAATGTCATATTGGACACCAGCGGGAGAAGTGCCTAAATCCTCAGCAAATTGATAGCTATCAGCATCGGTGTCTGGAATGTGTAAATCTACTGGGCTGGTGCTTGTGAAATTGTCGGCGGCTATAGCATTCTCAACTACATTAGTTCCGCTGGCTGTAGTGTCCGAAGAAATCACATAATCCTGATCATTTGTCGGCTCTACTGAAAAGTCCGCCGTCGTGCTGCCAATAACTATAGTATTTCGTACATGGTTGTTATTGTAGTCCGGGTTTGATACTCCGTTAGCTGTCCCTGATCCCGTATGAGTAATATTATATACACTACAGTTCGCAATATATCCATAATGCGAGTTATGTCCGTATTGTATAATTCCTGTAGTTAACCCAGCCCCTTGCTGCTGTAGATTCCAAACAAAACAATTTAGAACATTTCGCTTTGATGCATTCCATACACCTGACGAAATTCCGCCTGTTGTGCCATACCGAGCAACATTGTGTACTATTAATCCACGCAAAGTACTTAAATCTTGTGCAGTCGCCGCATTTAGATATTGGATGGCGTTTCCGTTTCCATTTAATTCCAGATAGCACAAAGATACGTCTACATCTACGTTGGTTGTTAATAAATTAGTTGTGCCCGTGGCAACGATTCTCGCTCCAGTCCCCGCTGTTCCATCATGCCCCTCATCTGCAGCCGCTCGAAGAGTAATGCTATTTAAACCAACTGTAGCTCCATGGGTAATAGAAACATGTTCAGAATATACCTCATCATAACATTCTCCAATCGCATCATCGCCACTGTTATAAGGATCGGGAGTAGTATCTAAGTCAGCTTCCCAAGAAGCAATAGAAGAATAGTCTCCCCCTGAAGCCTTAATACTTTTAGTAACCGTCGCCATTTATTTAATACTCACGATAGCCGAACGTAGTAACGTGGTGTGCCTAACATCCACCTCGATAGCACGATTCCTTATGTCTTCTATCGATGAGGCGATTAATGGAATAATTGGATAATTAACGTAACGCTTCCGCTTGACTTTTATTCGCTCTAATTCTACGCCTTGAGGATCTATGTATTTTTCTGATACCGGCTCTACTAACTGGTCGGCAACTGCATCATCGAAATCATCCACAGACAGAACCAAAAACGCCTTTTTCATGTTGGGAGATAGAGACAACTTTTCAAAATCCTGACGCCTATGTGGCGTATTTATTTCGATGGCATCCCATATTTCGCCGACAACAGTATTAGACATATTGATAGATTCGCCGCCATACCATCGTTCTGAACCACTTGATCCAAATATGCGATGCCGGTTGTTCCTTAATCGCCGTACAAGAAATGCCTCGACGTGAATAAAATGGCCGTTAGAATCTGGGGTTTTTCCAATAACAACAACATTGAGGGTTTTTAGATTTGTTCGCCTTACTTCAGTTTTACTGATTCGCTCATATTTATATTCGTTTGTTTTTGACTCAAATGCTTCTAATAAAATGGAATCCCTAAGCCCGTCAGAGTTGAAGCCCTTGTCGTGGGGCTTGCAGATATCCCAAGCATGGCCGAACTTGATGCGGCGACTATTGAAAGCATCGACAATATCCCCATCCTGATACGCTGGATTAGGACCATTAGTACCTATTTTTATGATGAGTTCAGCCATTACTTCCTATGCTGCGTCACACGTTACGTAACCAATGACGCCGGTGGAGGAGAACGAGACTTTGAGGTTTCCTCCGTTGGTGGAGACGCGGCTTCCGAGGTAGAGACAGCACATGACATAGGCGTTGGTGTCTGTGGTGTCGGTGTCGTAGAAGAGGATTAGGGTGTCGAGAGAGTTGTTTGTGCCGTTTCCAAGCGTGGCCCAGGTGAAGGAGTCGCTGGAGGTGACTTGGAAGCGGTTGGACGCATCGGCGCAGGTGAAGACCCAGTTTGAGATTGTTTTGCGGGCGTAGTTGGTGGCATCGCATTCCGAGCCGATGGCTTTGACGTCGTTTATGGTTTCGTGGTCGGGGTTGGGGACGTAGGCTTTTTGGAAGAGCGCGGCTTTCATGGACGCGACTTTTGAGAAGTCTGTGAGGGTGTCCATGCCACGGCGGAAGGCATTGTGGAACCAGCAGGTTGAAGCCATTAGGGTTCACTCCTTTGTGATAGACAGTAGCGGGCCATTGTGTCGTTGAACATGGCCGCGCCAATGGTTACGTTTTGGTCGGCGTGGAGGCCGGCGTGGACGTGGATTTTGAAGCCGGCTTCCTGGATACGTTCGGAGAAGTAATTGTCGGTGCCTCCTGCAAGGTAGCCTTTTCGGTCGTATTTGTACCGGAAGGCGGGTTTGCGGAGTTTTTCAATTACCCGGCGCTTGACGAGGTAGAAGCCACCGGGTAAGAGGTCGCTTTCGAAGATTACAGGGCGTTGGGGAGGGGCTTTGGGCTTTAGTTTTCCGTTTTTGCGCTCGCATACAATGGGGAAGGGGACGGGGACCGGGACGTTTTTCGGGTTAGTTGGGTCACAGTCGGGTTTGACCGTGTAGATCAAGGGGGCGATGACGTCCTTGTTGCATAATAGGAGAGCTTCGAGGAGGCCGGGGGTTGGGAGCATATCGGAATCGATTCCGCAGAAGTGGGTGCAGTCGGTCTTTTTTTCTAGGAAGTAGTCGACGGCGGTGTTTCGGGCGTGGTCGAGGGGGATTTGGTGGACGCTCCCGTTGACCGAAATTTTGACGTTTCGGCACCAGGTTATGCACGCGATCATTAGGCCAAGTTCGACTTTTGAGTCGAGCGTGGGAATGTGGATGAATACTTTTTGCTTGTCAAGAAAAGTCTTGGTCATAGGATCCTATGTATTCGGTGTCGTCGGACGAGTAGAGCAGGGTGACGATGTCGATAGCTCCCGCGCCTGTGGTTATTGTTGGGGCGGACCCGGCACGCCATTTGACGTTGGTGGGCCAGCCGTCTACTCCGAATGAGCCGGATTGGATTACTTTTATCGCTACGAGTTCTCCGTCTATGGGGTTTGATAGGGAAACGTTGGACACGTTGGCGCCAAGGGTGAGGCGGACGTGACGGCCGGCGGATAGGTCGATTTCGGTGTCATTGGCGGCGACGACGGTTTGGAAGGGGCTTGTTAATTGGGTGGTTGTTACACGGGCTGGGTAGAGATCGAGGTTGTTCGTTCCGTCGGTGATACGGGAAAAGCCGGATTCATTGTCGATGATGTAGCTGGAGGAGGCGAAGCCGGAAACGTTGTATTTGCTTGAGAAATTCAGAAGGGAGTTGTTTAGAATTGAGACGTTTGTGGCGGTGATTGAGATTTCAATGGCAGTGGAGGCGCCGGTGCCTCGGGCGATGTTGTTGGCGATTATGGAATCGTCGAGAGTGCCGTAGGATTGGGCGAAGAATTGGCCGGTGACGGAGTTGGCCACGTTTCCGATTATGGAAACACGGTCGAAGTCGCCGCCGGCGCCAGATTGGCCGAATTGGATTACGTCGTCGTAGGTGCCGGTGAAGGTGTTGCCGATTATGGAGAGCTGCTGTTTTTCGTTGACGCCATCGGCGAGAATAAATTTGGTGGTGGCGCTGGCGCCTTCAAAGGTGTTGTTGGCGATGGAGAAGAGGCTGCATTGGCGCAGGTAAATGGCGCGGGAATTGGCAGGGGCTACGTTCCAGGAGAATACATTGTTATGGATATGGGTGTGGGACATGTTGACACCGAAGGAAAGGAGGATTTCGGCGTCTTTGAAGTGGCAGTCATGGATGAAGATTTCGTAGCCGTAGTTGAATTCGATGAGTTCGTCGGGGCCGGTTTGGTCGCCGGCGATTGCGAGGGAGGTGATTTCTACACCGCCCTTGGCTACGCCGAATTGGAAGTTCATTCCGAGAGTGGCATGGGCGCATTTGATTACGGAGGACTCGGGGCCGGCGCCGAGGAGGCGGAGGTGGCCGGTAGAGCTTCCGGTGAAATCAAGAGTGCTGTTGCATAAATAGGTTCCGGGAGGGAAGTAGATTGTTCCTTCGCCGGAAGCGCAGGCGGTTATGGCGGCCTGGACGGCAGTGGAATCGTCAGTTACACCGTCGCCGGTGGCGCCGTAGTCGCGGACGTTGTAGGTGTTAATGTAGCTTCCGATACTGTCGGAGGTGAGGGTTTGGGCGATGGAGTAGGTTTTACCGCCGGTGGAGGAGATTCCAGTTGTGCCTTCGCGGCCACGGACGACGGTTAAAGTGTCGGTGGCGACGCTCGAGATTTCGAGGATTTCGGCTTCTCCGGCCCAGTAGGCGAGGGCGGGGTCGGCGTAGTCGGTGGATTGCCAGAGGATTGCACGGCAGGGGGTGGCGGTGAAGCGGGCGCCGGTGCCCGCAGTGACGTCAAGAGTGAGATCGGTGTCGACGAAAGATCCGTCGATTGTGGTTCGGACCAGATTGGCAAAGGTGAGTTCGTAGGGCTCGACCATGGGCGGTTCCTAAAGAAAAAGGCCCGACCCTGGCGCCGCACCGGGGCCGGGCCACCACAAGACGGGATCGACTTAGGTTATGTAGGTCGTGCAGCCGGTACAGGCTACGGCGGCCTTTTCACTGCGGTAGATGAGGGTGCATTCACCGACGATCATCCGGCGTTCCCGGTCGCCGTCGATTCCGAGGGTCCGGGTGTTCAGCGGGCGAAGCCAGCCGACCTGAAAGTACTCGGGGTCGATAGCAACCCAGGTTTGGAGGTTGGTCGTGGTGAGCTGGTACCTGGATTTGAAGAGCGCGAGAACGCCGACTTCGGACTCGTAGACGTCGATGATGTCGTACTGCCGGCGATCAGCGGCGGGCAGGAAACGGGTTACACTTGTGGTGTATTGGTTGACCGTCCGCTTGATCGGGAGGTTGGCGTACATTTCGCGCAGATTGACATTATAGGAATAGGCAAGGGAGAGGATGTCATTGAAGACCTTTTCGGTCAGGGTGACACCGGATTCTTGAGTGGCGTTGGTAGAGGCGAGATTGAGGAGTCCCACCATGTGAGCGGCGGCTGTGGTTGTTCCGGTGACAGCCGAGCCTCGGTGAAGGGCGAGCTCGATATCGGTCTTGATCTCGCGCACAGCCTTCATCTCCTGGTGGGAGAGCATGGAGCTCATACCAGCATGGAGGACGGCTTGCTGTCTGCCGGAGACGTGGAAGTGTTTTTGGTAGTTTTGAACGAGAGAGGCGTTACGGCTCGGGGCGGTCAGAGTGATATCGGTGGCTTGGGCTCCTTCAGGCCAGGCGTTGTTGGCCGCAGCCGTGAGGGAGTCTTCGAGGTACTCGACGTAGCCAGCGTTTACTTTGATGGCGCCGAGGTTGTTGAAGAGGGGCGTATCGCTCGGGCTGAGGATTTCAATGAAATCCATCAGGTCCTCGCGGATCGAACCTGCTCCACCTTGTAACGCTCCTAATTCATCATAAGTGAGGAGCGGCAAGGGCTATCTCCTTGGTTTGTAGCTATCAGGCTTGGCCCAGTTGGATTCTGCGGGCTAAAGCGAAATCTTCAGGCCGTTGAGTCTGGGCTGCTCGGTTGAGAGCGGCTTGATAGCGGGCGGCTCTGTCATCGGGTTGTGACTGACCTTCAGGCACGGACGGACCTAATGACGAAGCTGCCTCTTTACGCGCAGTGGTGGGCAGGCCACTTTCGGAGGGGAATACTCCGGCATACATGCCACGGACCATGGCTGCGGCCTTCAGAGGACCCTTGGGGTCTTGTCGTAGATAAGGGTCGTTGCGAAGGATTTGCTCGGTGGCTTCGCGCAGTTCTGGGTTGGTGTATACATCGGGATATTCTCTCTCGGCTTCAACCTGAGACGCGGTTCGCGCTTGAATGGCCTCGTTCTGGGCCAGGAGCATCTGCGTCTGCTGCGCCATGAGATTCGCCAGTTCTTGACGCGAAACGAAGGGCTGTTGGTCGATACCAGCGTCATGAGACGAAATTGGCGTAGGCTCGAAGCTCTGGGGTTGCGCTGAAGGGAACCCGAAATGATGAAAGTTAGGGTTTTGTTGGGATGGGGGTCCTTGAGGGTTTTGGTACCGGGCCTCGAGCCGGTTCATCATTTCAGCGAGACGGGTTTCGGCGTCCTGGGCTCGCTCCTCAGCGGATTTCATTTTGCCGTAGAGTTTGTTGATCCGATCTTGGACGCGGGGAGTATCCTTGGGGGAGATTGGCGGCGCTTCCTGGGGGACGACCACGGTGTCGACAGGACGATTGCCGGCTACCGGAGATTGGGCTTCTTTGTCGGTAAAACGAGGGGTGACATGTTCAGCAGGGGAACGGGGGGGAGGCGGCGTCGGAGGAGTTTGAGTTTGAGATTGGACAAGTTGCTCGCGGCGCAAGGCGTGTTCTGAAGGGAGCTTGGGCTCCTTCAGGACGATGGCGTCGCGAAGATTGAGGAATTCTTTATCAGCAGGTTGAAGGCCTGCGTCCTGGGCGTCCTGTGGGGTGGACATTCTTCACTCCTTAGTCTTTATGTTACAGGATCTTCCTTCTCGATGAAATCAATTTCTGGTTGGGTGTAGGGGTCGAGGTCGTCGGATTCTCTGTACTTTTCGGTGAGGGTAGCGTTTGCCTTGTCTGCAAGTATTGACATACCGTAAAGGAGGCCGCTGGCGAAGTTACGCTTGTCGCTGGTGGCCTCGGGTGGGGTAAGCATGGATAGGGCGTGCTGGTAAAGGGAGAAGATTTCAACGAGGATGAGCTCGTGGAGTTCGGTGTTTTTGTTGCGCTTCCAGATGTCGGCTTTGAGGAGTTCGCGCTTCTCCAGGTCTTTGACGGCGTTAAGTTGTTCTATGAGGGGAACTTGGGTCATGGTTGCTGGGCCTCGATTCCTGATTGGCCGGATTGGGCGAGTTCTTGACGGGGGAGGTCAGGACCGGGGACGCCGCCTCGGACACTCATGGCGGCCTGGGTCTCGGGGTCTTGCCAGGCTGCGGCGCCTTCCATGAGGGTACGGAGGATAGCGGCCTGGTCGGGCGTCCGGAGGATACGGCGGCTCCACCGGGGCTGGGCCAGGAGACCGACATGCCATTGACGGATGGCGTAGGGGTCAATGTAGCCGGACATGTCGTTGACGTACATGGCCATGGCTTCGCGGGCGTTGGCGAGCTCGAGAGCGCGGTTGGTGTTAGCGATGGTGCCGGTCGGGATCAGTTTAAATTTTTTGTTTATGTCGGACTTTCGTATGGTGACAAGCTGTTCTTCGAGGACGTTGGGGTCGAAACCGCCGAGGGCGGCTTGCTGGAGTTTAGGATCTGTGCCGGAGACCTTTAGCTTGACCTCGTTGGGGCCGAGGTCCATGAAGAGCTCCCAGATCAGAGAGTAGAGTTTGCGGTTGGCAAGCTGGAAGAGGATGGCGTCAAAGGTGGCGGTGGCAGCGGTGTATTGAACGATAGCGGATATCTCCGTCGCAGTTCGCGGTTTAGTTTGAGCAACCGGGCTCGTAATAGCTGCGTCGAATACACCGATGTAGTGTTCGCCGAGGGCGCGGAGGGCGTTTTCTTCCTGGAACTGCTCCGGGAAAGCCTGGCGGTCTTGCTGGAGGGGTTCAAGTCTGGCGCCTCCTTTGGTGTGGATGATTGTGCCGGGGGTGGCCCGGAAGTTTCGGACCATGAATTGGCCGAGGACCGGCATTTGGTATGTGGGGGCGTTCCGCAGGGTCATACCGTCGATGCGGGCGTTGTGCTGGGCGTTGATCTCCAACTGTAAGTCCATGAGCATTTGGGTGATGCCCCGGGGACTGTGCCAGCGGCGGTTGATTTTTTCGAAGTCGTATTTGACGAGGGGCCACTGGTGGAAGGGGTAGGGGTAGGGCATGGACCGGAGCTTGGTCATGCTGCGGGGGTGGAGGTAGGTTACGGTGCGGTCGACGAGACCGTCGTTGTTGTGGTCGTACCAGTGGAAGATTTCCCAGATTAGGATGTTGTCTTCGTCTTCGACGCCCCAGATTCGTTCGCGCTCGTTTTGGAGCTCGCGGTCGTGCCAGAGGGAGGGGGATAAGGGGATATCGGTGTCGGGGCGAGAACCGCTTGCTTTGTCTTTGGTGGAGCGCATGTCACCAAGGATTTTTTCGACGGAGGGGCGGGAGAAGAGGGCGTCGGCGGCGCGCTGCTTCAGGTCACGCAGGGAGAGGACGTGCTGGATAATGACCCATTCGGCGTTGCCGATGTCGGTGCAGCGGGGAGGGGCGATTACCTGGACGGCGTCACGGTCCCAGACAGCGGGGCGGTCGGCGATTACACGGCGGAAGGCGAGTTTGACGAATTCGGCGCCGGCCTGGATTTTGGCGACGACCTGGGATAGAGAGCTTTGGACGCGCTCGTCGGTGATGTCGAGATCGTACTCGCGGGCAAGGCGCTGGGCGATTTGAGCGGCTTCGGTGTTGCGGGCGTTGGGAAAGTAGTCCTTGACGTAGAGGAGACGGCATTCGTACTCGGTGCGGTACTCCCATCCGACTTGGGCAAAGGCGAAACCGCGATGGCAGAGTCCGTCGATGATGAAGGCCATGGGTTCGATGGCTTCCATTTCGGTTTTGAACAGCCAGTTGAAGACGATTTCGGCGGTGCGCTCGACTTCGATGGCGGCCTGGTCGGTGCCCACGAATTCGACGATGGGGTCGGGTTCGACGATGAGGCGCATCATGGTGGGCTTGTATTTGCGGATGACCTGGTCGACGAAGGGGACGCTCAGATTGGAGGCGCCTTTCCAGGGGAAGGTTTTGGGGGAGCGGATGCCGAAGCGGAGACGGGAGAGGGCGCGCTGGCGGTCGAGCCAGCCTTGGCGGTTTCGTTCAGCGGTCAGGGCACGATTTACGAGGGCGGAGAGGACACGCTTTTCGTCATCATCCGAGCTTCCCAGCCGCAAGTTCGACAGGACGCTCAGGCTGAGGGGGTTGGTTTTCCGTTCCATAGTACTTTGTCCAGAGGTCGGTCCAGTCCGGTCGCTGAATGAGCCCTTGTTTGAGGGCGTCTTCAGGGAATCGGTCGAGACGGGGTGGAGGCTGGAGGCCTTTCAGGGTGAAGGAGTCGACCTTCCCAGCCGTCGCGAAGGCTTCGTAGGTTAGGCGGCGGTCGGTTTCGTCAAAAGTACCATAGCCGAAAATGGGAGTTTTTAACTGCCCGATTCGGTTCTGGATGAAGGCTGTATCGAAACGATTTTCAGTGCAGAGCAGGATTCGGTTTAGGGGGAAACGGTCTCCAGGTAGGACTCGGAAAAGGGAAGGGGCGTAATGGGGCCTATCCGCCCGATAGGTAAAAGGGGTATCCCAGAAATAAAGGGTAGTAGCCGTCCAGACGTCGATATCGGGGTTGGTAAGGGCCGAGGGGAGCTCTTCCGTGATTGATAGGGGCTCGTACCAGCTATCGTCATCCCAAAGGAGGTACCAGTCGGCGTTGACTTTTTCGAAGGCGGCGAGCTGTTCGTTGGCGGCGGGCATGAAGAGTTCGCCGTATTCGGCGGAAAGGAGGGGGCGTTTGGTTTTGAGGAAGCCCCAGATTTTGTGACGATAGGATTCGAGGAGGTCAGCGACCTCGGCGGTGGGACGGTCGAGGGAAACGTGGATTCTTACAGATATGCCGGGGAAGGTGCCGTAGCGGAGGAGCTCGTCGAGGACGATCCGTAGGGTTTTGGCGCGGCGGTGGGTTCGGAGGAGGACTCCGAGGATTAGGTCAGTTTTTTTATCCATATATTTTGTCCGGGGTCGGAGCAGAAATCAGGGAAAATACTTTCTACAGCACTGCGGACAGAAGGTTCGAGTATATCGTGGCCGGCGATAATGCCATGAGTTTTTGGTAGCCAGGCCTCTATATCATTTTTGACAGAATCATAGTCGTGAGAAGCGTCTATGAAACAGGCGTAAAAGTATTTGTCGGGGAAGGAGGAGGCGACTGATTTGGTGTCCCCTTTTATGAGGGCGATTTCGAGGGGGAGATAGGTGCGGGCAAGCTCGTATAAGTCATGGGTTTTCGAGAACTCGAACATTTCGGGAGTGCCGCCTCGAGCGTCGAAGGCGTCGACCCCGACCAGGTGGATGTATTTGCCGGCTGCAACGAGGTTTGAGTGCAGGAAATACAAGGAATGGCCAAGCCAGACTCCGAGCTCGACAATGGGGCCGGTGGCACTTAAAGCCAAGCTCTGGTAGAAAAGAGGCCAGGTGAACCAGCCGTTTTGAACGCTCATTTTTGGGGTGTTATGGTGTCGTTTTTGCGGAAGCGGCGCCATTCTTTGTAGCCGAAGCCGGCAGCGGCGAGGATGACGATGTTTTGAATGAGATCGCCCCAGGCGCCGAGGTTGAGGGGGAAGTCGAGAATGTCAGTGCCCGAGTCGAGAATTGCCTGGGGAGGGGTTTTACCGGTGCGGGGATCGGGCTCTATCGCGGCCTTTTGGAGCTCGGGGAAGGCACAGCCGGAAAGGCAGAGGACAACGCAGATGGGAAGGATTTTGAGAAGCTTCATTTTTCTCCTTTGGGCTTCCAGCCAGTTGAACGGAGGGCGCCGTAAATGTAAGCACGAGCTTTTTTGGAGGTGGTGGAGCCGAACTTTTTGAGGGCTTCACGCTTGAGTTTGGCTTCGAGTTTTTTGGGCATTTTATTCTCCGTAGCCGGTGATTCCGAGATCGGCGTCTTGGGCGTAGAATTGGCGCATCATGGCGTCGACGGCGTCGATTGGGGCGGATTCGCCGATCTCCGAAACCGCTATGTAGCGGACTAAGTCGGCAAAGTCCTTGAAAGTTTCGTCGCGTTTGGTGTCGTCTATCTCTTCTTCGTGGCCGCGGCGGGCTTTGGTAGTGTAAAGGCTGATGGACTGGATGACGTTTGTGCAGCAGTCGAAGATATAGAGGCGAGGGCGGTTGAGAGAGGATCGGGGCTGGGATTCGTCGTAGTGGAGGAGCTGGCGGACTTTCCCTTCGCCATAGTTGAGGTCGTCGTTGAGGTGGTAATGGAAATCGAGACCGTATCGTGCCAGATCGCCAGCAATAGAAGGTATAAAACGTCCTCTAATAGTTTCAGATCGAGGCCCGTAATTCGGGTCGATGAGCCGGAGTTGTATCGGCAGGTCAGCGTCAAGTCGTCGAATGAGAGAGACGTAGTCCTCAATGCTTTTAGGATCTCGTCTAATTTTTGTGAAGTCTGTGGTTGGCCACTCTTTAGTGATAAAGATAGTTCCATCGGGGGATACCGTGAAATAGCAGATTGCCCAGGGTTTGACGGAATGGGGGTCGAGGGCCATTCCGTGGTACCAGTCGTCGGGAGATTTGAAGGGGGGAATGACGTGGATTCGGTCGTCGAAGTTTTGGTAGACGCGGTCGGTGAGATGCATGAAGCGGCCGTAAAGGCGGGCCTCTTTTTCGATATCGGAGATCGCCGGGTCCTTGGCGAAGGCTTCGACGGCTTCGGGGTGGAGGTACTGGTTGTCGTAGATGCTCAGGTTGAAGACAGCGAGGTTGGGGTCGTCTATGGAGTTGCGGAGGCCGGGAGCGTAGAGGTCTTTGAAAAGCCAGCCGGACCAGGGGCCGATGGGAGTGAAGGTCATTATAACTGGGGCGTATTGGTCGATGGCGCCTCGGGAGATTCCGGTGTAGACGCGGCGGGGGATGGGTTCGTCGATGGCGTTGAAGGTGTACTCGGTGCTCTCGAATGCTTGGGGGCCTTGTTCGGCGCTTCCAAAGACGATGCGGCTTCCATTTCTAAGCACGAGGTCGGCAGGGACGCCAGCATGTGACATGTGCTCGTCGATTATGAAGGGGCCGAGGAGTTTTTTGAATTTTGGGTAGAGGGTTTCACCGATGCCCTTTTTCATGGATTGGCCAGTGACCACGAATATTGAGTTGGGGACGGGGACGCGGATGCCGAGGCCGTTGAAGCAGATGGCTTCTTCGGGGAGGCTGTCAGGGCGTTCCCAGGGGTGATTGGGAAAAGGAAGGCCGAGCTCGCGCAAGACCCAGGGACGGTAGCCCAGGGCATACGATCCCGCCTCGGCTACGTTTGCCTCCGACTTGCCTGAGCGGTTGCCGCCCGAAAGAATGCGAACGCGAGCCCGGGCCTTGTGAAAAGGGACGACTTTTGAATTTGGCTGGTAGAAATACAAAGGAAAGGCCTTTTGACGCTCCTGAATCTCTACCAGCGCAAGTGCTTGTTTGGTGAGATCTTCGCGGGTGTCGGGGATCACTTTTTGGCGGTTCCTGCGATTCCCTTGGCGACTTCGGCACGAACGTGCTGGTCTTTGGGAGTGGGGGGAGCCGGTTTCGGGGGTGGTTTGTGTTGGGTGCACCAGACGGTTTGAGTACAGACCATTTTGCCGGATATATCGTCACGCTCGTTCTTGAATTTACAGCCGCAGGATTGGAGTTGGTCGGTCATTTTTCAGTCTCCTGACATCGGGGCCTTCTAAATCTTTTACTATGTTTATGGAATACTCTGGAACAAGAGGCACTATACTGCTTCCCCCAAAACTTTTCGGGACTGGGCCTTGACGAAGTTTTTGAGCTCGTCGGTGGTCCAGGAGCCGAAGATGTTGATTTGAGTTTGACGTTGGTAGGCGTCGTCGGCTTTTGTTTTGAATTCGGGATCGAAACGCTTGAGGAAGAGCTCGGTCCAGGTGGCGGTTTTTGAGGTTAGTGCACGGTCGTACATGTGCATGTAAATAGAGAGAAGCCCTGCGCGCATGATCTCTGTGGATAGATCAGGGTTGTCGCACAGGGCTTCCTGGAGGAGTTTGGGGTCTTGTTTGTGCTCCCAGGCAGAAAGGAGTGCTCGGGCAAGCTCGAGAGTTTTAGAAGGGGTAGTTGGGGCATGATCGTCCTCGAGAGCCCGAGCACTGGGGGTAAGCTCGTCATTGGTCATTATCTATGACGTCTCCTATCATATCTATCATACCTTGCCAGGAGAGGTCGGAAAAGACGCAATTTGGACGGTCAAGAGTGTGGGCCGCAATTCGTAGTGGGCGCGTTGGTCTGTTCTGTAAATATAGGCGGTGTATACAGATGTGGAAGCGGGCGCCCGGCCAGCCCAGACGGGCTTGGTCCAGGCCGATCTCGAGATCGCGGGTTTTGTGAGAGGCTTTGCATTGAATGGCGACGGGAAAGGTATAGTCATTTGCTTGAGCTTTGATAATGATATCGACTCCGTAGCCGTAGCCTGACTCGTCTACTCTTTCGACGGTATAGGACGGGCCGAGACTTTGAGCGATTTTCCTCCGGATTGCTCGTTCGAAGCGAGCTCCTCTCTCGCGAGATATTTTAGACATTCCTGGACGTGGTCTCCGACGGTGTAGGGGAAATCGGGGATTAGAGGTTTTTTGAAATCTTCATGGTAATGTCGAGCAAAAAATAAGTGAATGCCACAAGCGGGATACTTAATAGAAAGAAGGGGAGGATAGGAATCTTCCCAGTCCAGAAGTCGTAGGCCCATAGAATCCACAAAGCCAGAAGGGCCAGCATTGTTAAGGGCGTTATTAGCCGCGTCATTGTTTACACCTCCGTAAGAGAGCCAGTCGAGGGGGGGCCAGTTAGGGGGTTGGACTTTGGTGAGGTTGAAGGCCATGAACCAGGCACCGGTTTGACCTTCGTGCTCGAGAATCACAGGCTGGCCTTCGATGACTTTCCGAGTAATGAAGGGGACCATGATTAGATTTTCGGGCCAGGGCCAGGTAGCGAGTTTTTTGACAAAGGAGCGTTTGAGGACCATGTCGGTTTCAGAGATTAGGTAGATATCGGGAGGGCCATAGCGGATGGTGGTCCAGAGACGGGTGAGGAGCTCGCCATGGACCTCGTAGGGGAGATTAGTGTAGAATTCGAGATTGTGGCCGCGAGTGACGCGGTTCCAGTGAGCGATGAGTTGGCGGGAGAGAAAGGTTCCGGGGACGCGAGGTTCGGTTATTAGGAATTTCATGACTATCCACAATGCACTTTATACCAGAAACCACACTCTACACAACGAGCGGAAGTTTGATAGGAGCCGGTTTGGGCCACTTCGAAAGTCGTACTGAAACATTGACTGCATATTAAATATATTATGGATTCGTTTGTAGGGTATACCTTATCTAAGTTTGTATCAGACCAGGTATCATACTCTTTTTTGGCAGCGTCTACACTTTCATTAGGACACCCAGGAGGCAGACTAAGGAAGTCGGAAATATCCGAAATATGGAGTTTTTTGTAATAAGCTTTTGCTTTTTTGTCGTATCTCATTCTTCGTCTCCCCAGGGGTTGGTGTTCTTGCCCCAGCGGTCGAGGGGACCTTCGATTTGGACGGTGACTTTTATGTCGGGACAGACTTCGCGCATTCCGGTGATCATGGCTTCGATAAGTAGGATTTTAGCGTCGTCAAAATCAGACGGTTTACATTGTATAAGTATCGAGTCGTGGATGAATGCCACGGGTTCGAATATGGGGGTATCGCACCATATTTTATAGAGGTTCCATAGCGCAAGTTTGCAGCCATCTGCGACCAGGCCTTGAAATGGAGTGTTATGAGCGCTTGTGTAAGTGCTTCGGCCGCGTATACGACCAGTGAGTACGCGGGTCGGTCGAAGGGAGATCTCGAACTCTTTGTCGAAATCGCCGGGCTCGCAGTTATTAGATATGGGAAGAGGATAGCGTGCCGCTCCGAGAAGCCATTGGCGAAGGTTACGGTACAGTCGAGGGATAGAAACTTTGCCATCTTTGAGGGGACACTCCAAAGCACTGCAAAACAGTTCCCAGGAGATGTTGAGGTTGCGGGCGGCGCGTTTTAGGTATTCTTCTTGGGTTTCGTTTTCGCGGAGGTAGCGCTTGAGCTCGGGATCGCTGTCGATGGCGTCGAGACGGATTTTTTCGGCTTCTTCTTTGGTGAATGTAACGCCATAGCTTTTTTGAGCAAAGCCCCGAAAGTGTCTCGCCCCGAGACCGCCGGGGAGGCCGAAGTTAATAGCTTTTGCAGCTTGGCGGGAGTTAAACGGTGGATCTTTACCGAAGACTCGGTTAGCTGTGTCAATGTGCGGGTCGATACCACTGTTGATAGCGGTTCCGAGCTTAGAAGAGCCGTACATTTTATTGTAGACTTGGGCGAGTGCAACGAGCTCAGCATAGTCGTAATCTGCTTCGATAAAGACTTTACCTTTTTCGGGGACGAAGAGGGCGCGGATTCCGTCGCGGCGTTTGGGAATGTTTTGGAAATTCGGTTTAGAAGACGACGTTCGACCTGTGCGTGCGCCAATGTTAGTGTAGCGAGGGTAATGTTTGGGCGAAGCGGAATAAATGTATACATAGGTACTAAGCAGCTTGCGTACTCGTTGGTAGCGGAGCCAGATTTGCATTTTTTCGGAGAGGGTTTGGGCGTCTTGTGGGTTGGCATAGAGGTCCTTTCCTATTTTTGGGAAGTGTTTTGACCAGAAGTCGTATTCGAGGCTGAGGAGGCCGGTGGCGGTGCGCTCGACTTCGAGGGAGGTTTCTTTGGCGTAGGCTTCGAGGATTTCGCGGAGCTTTTTTTGTTTGAGGCGGAAGCGGTCGAGTTTTTTGGTGCGGTGGGCGAAGTCGTATTTACACAGGGCGTCTTCGAAGCGGGTGGCCTCCTTTTCGAGCTTGGTGCGGAGGGTGATCGCCATTGCTTGATCGGTGAGGGCGGGGAACTGCTCAAGCCAGGCCAGGGATAGGGCGCCCTTGACCTGGATGTTCTCGGATAGGACTCCGAAGCGTTTTTCGGCATCTTTGAAGACGGGGTAGGGGCAGCGGGTGATTTGGATTAGGTGTTGGGCGGTGCGGAGTTGGCTTTGGTAGACGCGGTACGTTGCCACAGCATCTTGGCTTGCGTAGTGTAAGAATCTTGCGGGTACGGGCTTTGAAGAGTCCAGGAAAGGGGCGAAGCCGGTGCGGAGGGTACTATCTTTTGAGATGTCCATTCCGGCGCGTTTGTAGGCGGTGTATTGCAGGTTGGGAAGGGAGATGAGTTTTCGTTGGGTGCTGGTGCGGCGTCCGTCTGCAATTTGGATAAGAACTTCCAAAAGCTGAGAATCGCGGATTCGTTGGTCGTCGACGGCTTGGCGCAGAACTCTTCCCAGGTGGGGATAGGCTTTTTCGAGGACGGGGACGTCAAAGGCCGCGTTGAAGAATATGAGGAGATAAGAGTCTTCAAGTAGGCGTTCAAGCTCAGGCAGCAGATTATCGCGATGCCAAATACTGCAAGCGCCTTCTCCGGCGATAGAGGCGAGTACAAGGTCGTGTCCTCCAAAGGGGGCGATGCGGGTTTTTCCGCTCCAGGCGTAGACGGGGGGGTTGAAGGGGGTGGTCTCAGTGTCTATGGCGACGACCTTGGGGAGGTCGAGGTCTGGGAAATGAAATACGTGGGGCCAGACATTATTCGATATAGACGAGGCCAGTTCCATAGTGGGTCTGCTCCGGATTTTCGATTATTTCTTCGGTCTTGTGGTGTGTGGAGTTTTTGAGTTCAAGCCAGAACTCGCGAGCGCAATTATCCGGATTGGGACCTATTGCGGCGATGTCGTGGAACATTATGATTCCCCCGGGTTCAACGAGGGGGTGCCAGAGTTCCCAGTCTTTTTTGGTGAAGGAGTAGTGGTGGTCGCCGTCGATCAGGAGGAATTGAACAGAGGGGAGGATTCCACGGACGGTTTCGACGGTTTGGGAGTTATTGGAGTCGCCGGCGATAATGTGGAGGTTTTGGTCGAACTTTTTGGCGAAGGAGTGGAAGTAGGGGGAGACCGGCATTATGTCGACCACTACGATTGTGGATTTGGGAGGGGCGTGTTTGAGCCATTGGTAGAGAGTTCCGCCGAATTCGCAGCCGATTTCGATAATGCGGGTGGGAGACAGCTTTTTGAAGATCTCGAGGACACGGCGGAGCTCCCAGTCGGATTGGAGGGTGGTAACCGGGTAGTCCGGGTCAAAAAATGGTTTAGGGATCATGGGACCCCCTTAGTTCGTGACAGGCTCCGAGATTAGAACATCCAGGGTCTCCGAGAGGGTGAGGTGGAAGGGGCGGCGACAATGAGGGCATTCCTCCAGGAGGCCTTCCCAGAGGTTGAAGATGAGTTGACCGCAGTGCGGGCACTCGATTTGGTTGAGGTCGCCTATGGTTGTCATTCTGTTTATATAGTATCATTGTTACCCTCGTTGTCAAGTCTTTCAAATCGGAAGCGGGGTGGGGTGTGGTTGTTGCCAGGGGTGGAGCAGACGAGGCGGAGGGAGACGCCGGAGATGGTGTAGGTTTTGCCGGAGTGTTGGTTTAGCCAGCGGGTCATGCTGCGGGAGCGGGTGGTGTTGGACCTTATATTATCGAAGAATTCGTGGAGGCCCATGAAGCGGTGGGCTTGGGTTTCCATGTGGTCGTAGAGTTCTTTGGCGTCGAAGGTGAAGTCGTCGGGTTGGTCGTTTCCCCAGGAGTAGAGGTCGATTATGGCGTTGTCGAGTTCCATCATTTCGTCGATGGCGAGTTCGCCGAAGATAGCCTGGATTGGGTGGTAGACGAGGTCGAGCCAGCGGCGATAGCGGTAGTAGGGGTAGAGGGTTATGGGGACCGGGACGGGGTCGCGGAGGGCGATGTTCAGGAGTTCTCCGTAGATTTCTCGACGATACTTTCGGACGTAGTCGTGGCAGAAGGGGACCATGGGTTGGGGTTGTAGTCGATAAAGTTTGACTGGAAGGGCTCGAGAAGAAAGATCGGCGTCCAAACTACAGTCGTTGGCGTTGATTGCAAAAAGGACTCCCTTTTGTTCCACGGTTCGACTATGACCAAGGAGGCGGACTCTTTTGGACCAGCCTTGGGTGAGCATTCGAGCGAGACGGTCGTTTCGATAAGCGCGGCCCGATCCTGTAACAATGTTATCAAATGAGATGAACCGCTGGCCTTCGCGAAAACGAGCGGAAAGTTGTTTGTCGAATTCGTCAGATGTGTGGTCGACGGCGCAGGGGTACTGGCCTGTGAGAAGATAGCCGACGGATTCCTGTGTTTTTGATTTGCCGACTCCACGCTGGTTGCCGGTAATAGCGAGCATAGGGGGGTCGTTTCGGTCGTCGAAGAATACTCCACCAAGAAGCCAGGCGAAGAGGTTGTTTCGGTAGAGCTCTTTTTCGAAGGGGACGGCGGAGAAGCATTCCTCGAGGTGGCGGGTGCCGGAGATGGGCTCAATAGGGTCCTCATCCGGCGGAACATGGTAGAAAATGCCTGTTTCAGGGTCGAAGCCGGGCGGGGTGACACGAGGTTTGCCTCCTTTGAAGAAGACCGCCGGCTCGTAGAGGTGGGCTTTGAGTTCGGGTAGTAGGGAGCGGGCTTCGGAGTAGAAGAGAGAAAGAGAGTCGATTCGGGGCAGGACAGAGGGGATTTCTCGGGATTCTCCGCCTTTGAGTTTTTTGACTTTGATGACATTGTAGATTGAGTCCATGCGGCCGATGAATTCGTCGAGGGTGGAGATTCTTTGGGGAGGGCAGCCGTTGGGGGCTATCCAGAGGGAATCGTCGTCTTTGCGGGTGAGGAGACCTTTGGGGATGACGCCAGCATAGAAGCGCTCAGCCCAGTCCAGCCGGGTCTCACCTTCGTAGAGCGCAGCGGGGAAGGAGGGCCGCGGCTCACCCATCGGTCTCCTCCTCTCCGGGAGAGGACCTTGGCAAAGCCCGGCGTGACGTATGCTCACTCATCGCCCCAGCGTGCTCCGGGCAGTGACAAAGCCAAATTGAGTGCCGCACTGCGGCCAGCGACAGGGCGAGGGCGAGAAGCAGGAAGAGAAAAAGAAGAAAAGGCGCGCCCAAAAGAAGAAAAAGAGAAAAGAGGGCCGGGTGGAGTTAGGAAGATGAGCGCACCCGGCCCAGAGATAGATGGTGAAGACTCTTTTAGTTTTGGGGAATATAGGGAATGGAGAGTATTCTTCACTTCTCTCTGAGGGTGAGACTTCACCATAGGAGGGGAAAATAGGAAGAGGAGAGGAATTTTTCAAGAGAAATTTGGGAAAAAAGAGTATTACACCAATAGTGGTGATAACAGAAGGTTAACTTTTGGCAGAAGAAGGGAAGTTTTGTATAAGGAAGTCTTCTACAGCACGTAAACGGGCCATATTATCTGGAATCAGGCCAGTTTCCCAGCGGGACAGAGTAACTCGGGTAATTCCGAGCAATTTAGCAGCCTCATCTTGGGTGAGACCCAGAGATTCCCGGAAGAAGGGGAAAAGAGAAGAGATTTCCTTGATATGGTGCTCGAGGTCGAGCTTGAACTTATGCTTAAACTCCATATATTAACTGCGAAAAAATCGCGCCTCCTTAATTCTTTCTCAAGGCATACTATTCGCTGGGGGAAACATAGGGGTACCCAGCCATATTAAGTGTCAAATTTATTTTATATATATAACATAACTGATACATCTCTAAGAGCAAGGGGAAAACTTGAATTTCTCCCCCGACGATTTTCATGAAATCATAAAACAAAACGGTACGTGGACTTGAGGGGGGCGATTTTTTGCTATTAACACCATGGTAAATGTTACATTCCCCGCAACTAAAATCCCCTTAACTTATGAAAAACTTTCTCCCCCGTTTCCGTAGCTCAATTCCGTAAAAATTCCAATTTTTCCCCTCCCCACCCCAAAAAATTACCAAATCTGCAAAATAACCAATGGAAATTTCCCCACTCCTGCTTGCGGGGGCAACTCAGCCCAGCCCAGCCCAGCCCAGGACCACCCCATTACCGCCTCATGGTCACCCCAGGACCACCCCATGGTCACCCCAGGACCACCCTATGACCAGTCAACGCCTGGTTTGGTCAGCGCCTGGTTTGGTCAGCGCCTTGCTCAGGACGCATAGTCAGCGCCTTGCTCGGGGCGCGATGGAGCACGGCATGTGCTGGTTTGCTCGACTCCTGGTTTGCTCGACTCCTGGTTTGGTCAGCGCCTTGCTCGACTCCTGGTTTGGTCAGCGCCTTGCTCGGGGCGCGATGGAGCACGGCAACGACCGGTACTCGGGGGCAAAGGGGGGTGCGGATTTGTCCTTTTTTCCCGCCTGTTAGGGGTTGCAGTATTATTAAAGGTGCGCCGGCCGGGGGGGTGGGGGGTATAGTGCGCGCTCTCACACGCGGTATATACCCCTGCCCTAAGGGACGCGCGCGGCCTAAGTGACCGCCGTTGCTGGAGAAGACACACTTATAGGAAGTGTGACCGGGTATGGGAGCGGGCTTGTCGACGCCTGGCGCTTGAGTGGGCTGGCGCACGGCATGGACCGGCAGAAACTAAATCCTGTCGCCCGGCTGGACGGTCACACACTGAGCTCCTGGCGAAAAAGACTGAGAGTATGCCCCCGTGAAATGGCGAAAAATGATCCCAGAAATAGGACAGAGAGAAAATTTTTTTGTGACGTATTTTGTCATGTTATCAGGAGTTGACGCGCGCGAAATAAAAATCTGTAAAAAAATTGTTGCAGAGGCCTTGTTTCGGAGGTATTTATTGAGAGGCATGATTTTTTAGGGCCGGGGTGATAGGCCATAGCAGGAAGGAGGTTTTTATGCACGTCAGAACAAAGGAATTGCCAGATTGTCTTCAACGGGCGTTAGATTCGGTTTCATACCACCGAAAAGATGTTTCCGTGGAAGGGAAAACGGAAACGCAAATTAACGTGTTTAGTGGCGAGGGTGCTAAGGCCTTCGCCATTATCCTTAACCTTGGTACAGGGGAGAGGAAAACCATCTGGGGATCTTGGGGTGGGGCGAACATGTTCAATCCACATAATCAGGTAGATCTTGATGGTTCCTCGCACAAAATTCCAATCAATGGCGCGGTTATTCTTGGTTCAATCGGTCATTCCACTTGGGCGACGATTGTTGTCCACCCGGAGAACATCCAGAAATTGCTACCAGCTCCAGAAGAGACTACTGAGCTGGAAAAGGGGATCTTGTCCATCTATCAGGGGATTATCAGCTCCTACCGGAAGCAGGAGCTGGCAAGGATCGGCGCGACCGTGGAAATGGTGGATACTTTGGTGGGCAGGAAGCTGTTGAAGCGCAACAAAGCAGGTTCCGTGCAAATTACCACCGAAGGCAAGAACGCCATCAATGGTTATCGATACAGATAAGGCCAAAACGCCCTTCGGGGCGTATAGACGTGAAGCGTTTACTGATGAGGCCAAGGAAAGGACGGTTCAAATGATTCTCAAGACTATTCTAAGCGAAGATCCCGAGAAAGCCGCCTACTGGTTTTCTACTATTTTGGCTGTAGATAAGGGAATTCCCTCTGAGGTATGCGTACTTTTCACTGGAGCTTCTTATCTTGTGACTACCGATAACGGTGAAGAAATTTGGTTTGTTAAACCAGGTTCGGAATCTTTATGAAAGGCAGTGAGACATGTTGAGAACCGGAAAAGTGATTGACGTTGACGGATGGGCTTTTGTGCTGGAGTCGGAGCCAAGTTATTCCGAACCATTCATGGTTCATACATACTGGCCATTGGGTGTACGTTCCCGAGATATAACCTACAATTGGGGCCGGGACCTGCCGATTGACGTAGAGTATTGGAGAGATGGTATTTACCAGGAAGTAAACCGAGATTGTTTTCGACCGCTTAAGTTCCGGCTCGAAAATGGTGGGAAAACAACTCCCGCCAAAACCGAAAAGACTCCGATCCCCACACCATCAAAACGGTTTGAATGTCGGTGGAATTACGGGCACTGGGAAAAGCTATTGAAGCGCGGATGGGTTAGAGCATGAAAGGACGGCTATGGAAGAAACAAATTCTTGCGATGTCCGGATATCTCCTGAGGAGTATGAAAAACTAAAAACGTATGAGTGGTGCGTTTTGCGAGAATGGGAAGTCAAAGAAACTGGGTACAGGTTCGCTCATTGTATCTTCATGGGCGACGCCGAAGAGTGTGAAGATGTTGCATCGACTCCGAGTATTCTTGTGGTTCCGAACCACCTTACCTGTATCGGCAATCGAGCCATCGAGGTTAGTGATTTGCTTCCTCCGGAAACAGAATGAAAGGCGGTGAACATGGAAAGCAACCTTCCTCCCGATTACCTGGAGTGTCGATGTCCTTGTGTCTACTGTGAAGACATAGGCGTTCACTGGATTCACTCAGAATGGGCGGATTCTATTGAGGATTGGATTTGCCCAAATGACCCAACTGGAAATGTTCGGCGAAAAACCTTGGAGTCATCTGGGATCCCGTTAACGGCCAAGGAAAGGCGGTGAGACATGATAGAGCACATTACGAGTATTGAAGGAGCGGGGGAGGTCGAAAAAATCACCGGCCCCTATTACTACACCGAAGGTTCAGTGCGAGGAAGATGCCATCACAAGCATCGGACTTTTGCCGGAGCAATTCTGTGCCTTCAAAGAGACCAGGCAGGTTGTAAGCAACAAGGTGGGTATTCCGACCGAGGGATCTTTTTGGGCGGTGTGGAAATCACTATTTGGCCCGAGGGTTATGAAAGGCGGTGAGAGGTGCGAGCGTTTGATGACTACCATGAAGCCTATAATTGCGCCGTCGCAATGGCGAAAGAATTTCGCATCGACTATGGGGTACGAAAAGTCAAGGAATTTGGAAAGGTTCGCTATCTGGTATATGGGTTACCTATACCAGAAAACACGTTTGGGCAGGATTTGAATGCTGAAAGGGTAACAAAGAACCATCCGTTTACAGATGGTTCTATTGATGACTACAAATGAAAGGACGGTAAGCGTGAGAAAAGTAGATCGGGTGATTTACCAGGGTGGGGAGCATAGGGTAAGGTGTGATGGGTTATTCCACACCTGTGAGGTATTAGATGGGTCGGGGGTTAAGTGGCGGCAGGGGCCGTGTTGTTGCGGGGAGGGGAAGGCGGCAAGGGTCGAGGAGAGGGTTCAGGAAGAGATCCTTAGAGAAAGGAGAGAGGAAAAATGAGTTTGTGGTGTCGCACGTTTTGGGAAGCGATTGCTTGGTTTTTGTGGGTGGGGGTTTTTGTGATGGCGGGGTGGGGAGTGGTATGCATGATCGGAGGTTAAAATGGATACAAAGTACTATCTCGGTTTAGCGGAAAATCGGTTGTTGCGCAGGAAAGACCTTGAAGGACTTCCTACATTGATGAAAGGACACTTCGACGACCTTAAACTTGAGACAGAGGAGTATAGATTTTGGTTGAGCAGGATGTCAGTAGAAGACGGTATGCCCTATGAGGACGCGATTACAATCGAAAAGCTAATTGATGGGAAGTGGGTAGAAGTTTGTCAAATTCCTGGTTAGGTTTTTCGTAAGTGTAGCGGAGTCCTGAGATTGCGTAGATTTTTGGGCTCCGCTTTTTTGTGGTTGCAGGGGAAGGGCAGGGGTGGTAAGGTGTGGCAGTCCGGTCAAAAGTGGAGTGAAGAGAAACAATGGCGCGGATTGTTGTGACGGGCAGTGAGGGTTATATTGGGACCTACCTGGTGCGTAAGCTGGCGGCGAGCGAGCACGAGATCCTGGGGCTGGATGTCAAGAACGGGGAGGACGAGGATATCTGTCGGCCAGAAACAATCTCGCGGATTCAAGAGTTTCAGCCGGAGGTGATTTATAATTTGGCGGGAGTTAGTAAGGAGAATAGCACGGAGGCGCCGAAAGCGAGGACGTTTGAGGTGAATTGCTGGGCGCCGTTCAGAATTCATAGCGCCGTGAAGGCGCGGTTTATTCAGGCGAGCTCGGCTAGCATTTTGTCGCTGAGGGCGGGGCTGGATTTGCCGTATTCGGAAAGCAAGCTCAAGTTCGAGAAGGTTTCAAGAGGGGTAAGGCCGAGGTCGAGGATAGTTGCTCGGTTCGGGACCGTGTTCGGGGAGAATCGGTATGGGGGGATGAGGTGGGATTTGCCGTTTAACAAAATGGTCAAGGATTGCGTTGATAGGGGGGAGATTACGGCGCCGAGGCAGAAGTTGTGGAGGCCGTGGGTGCATATCGATTGTTTGACGACGTGGTTGGCGGGGCTGGTGCATTCGGGGACCTGGGATTTTCCGATACCGGTTTGCTCGTTCAATATGAGTTTGGACGTGGTTGCGGCGAATATCCAGAAGGTGCTGGGGCAAGGGAGTATCGTGGAACATGATTCGGCGGATTTGAGGAATTATAGGATGCCGACGCTGTTGCAGGATCATAAGTCGTTGTCGACGGAGATTTGGGATTTGTCGGCGTTCGCGAAAGAGGGGCAGGTGATAGGGTGATCCCGCTATTTAAACCGCCGAAGCTGAGGGGGAAGTATTTGACGGGGGTGCTGGAGAGCGGGTGGTTGACGACTGGGGAGGAGGGGGAGCGATTGAAGGGAGCGGTCGCGGAGAAGTTCAATTGGGAACAGGATTGTTTGGTTTTGACAAGTTCGGCGACGGCCGGGTGTCAGGCGATTTTGGATTTGGTGAAGTATGAAGGCTTTTCAAAGTGCTGGGTTAGGGAAACATTTGGGGGAATTTATTCGACTGTATGTCATGCGGGACTTGCAAGAACTCCCATTCAAATGGCCGATTGCGCTATCTTTACAGACGTCGGGGGTTATGGGGGGAAAGATTGCTTTTTGGATGACGATCGACGATTCGGAGGATCTGTCGCTGTGGTTGATATCTGTCATTCCTGGGAAGCCAGGAGAGACGGAGATCGAGCTTATCGGTTCCAGTTCGCGAGCTTTTATCCGACAAAGTTAGTGCCGGGGGCGGAGGGGGGCGTGGTTTTTTGTAAGGATTTAAATGATGCGAGAAGGCTCGAGACACTGGTGCATTGTGGGTTCGGGCCAAGGTGGAGGAGGGGATCGGTTGCGCCGATGAGGTTTAATGGGGGGAGAAAGGCGGGGATGACCGATGTGCAGGCGGCGCTGAACCGGGAAGCACTGGAGCATTTCGAGAGTTATAAGGGGGCGATAGCGGAGAGCTGGGGAATGCTAGGGGGAGAGGCGTATGTGAGGGGGGTTTTGGTGAAGGAGCAGGAAATTCCTTATTTGTTTCAGATTGGATGTAATCCGTGTAAATTGGAGACTGTGCAGAAGATTTTTGAAGAGGCGGGGATTGCGAGCGCCTGGAATTTTCCTTGTCTTCCGTGGTTGACGTTGCCGTGTTATCCGGGGATGACAAGGGGGGAGGCGCAGACGATTATGTCGAAGGCAGAGGAGATCATGAATGGAATCGGAGCAACAATTTACACAGGAGCTTGATAGGTTCGTGAATGTGGCGGCGGCTGCGTTTTTGGTGGGGGTGAGCCGGCAGACGTTGTCGAAGTATGTGAAACAGGGGAAGTTAGCGGTTTATCGGAGTAAGATCGGGACTTTTCTGCTTAAGGAAGAGGTGGTTAGGTTTAAGGAGGAGAAAGAGGTAAAGGAAAGGGAGGCGCTCGAGCGGAAGAGGAGGGCGTTGTCGGAGAGTGTGAGGGGGCAGGTAGAATGAATGTGCTGGTGCTGGGGCCGCCGCCTGAGGTGGGGTTTACACCGGTTTACGAGTACCTGAAGGGTATCGGGGAAAAGGTGACGTTTTTGTGGGAGAGGCTACAGCCGGGGGCGGAGAAGTATGCGGATTTTATTGTGTCGCATAGGTATAGGCATATTCTTTCGCCGGAGATTTGTGAGGAGTTTCAGGGGAGGGCGATAAATTTGCATCCCAGTGCGCTGCCGTGGAATAGGGGGGTGCAGCCGAATTTTTTCTCGTGGATGGATCGGACGTATAAGGGGGTGGCGATACATTTGATTGGGCCGGAGGTGGACGCGGGGGAGTTGGTGGCGAGGAGATATGTGAAGTTGACGCCTGAGGTTCACACTTTGAGATCGTCGTATACGGTGTTACAGCAGGAGTTGTTTCAGTTGTTTCGGGAGGTGTGGAAGGATTTTCAAGACCGGGTGCCGTGGGGGCAGGAGGAGAAGGGGAGCTTGAATAAGGAAGAGACGTTTCGGGCGTATTCTCACCTGATTTGGGATCATGGGTGGGATACTCGGGTTACGACGATTGTGCAAGCGGGGGATATGTTGAGAGATCAGTATGGATATAGGCCAGTATAAGGTTTCGAAGCTGTTCTCGTTTTCGAAGTTGAGCACGTTTTCGAAGTGCGCGAAGAAGGCGTATTATCGGTATGTGCAGGGGTTGAGGGAGAATCCGGTGTTCTTTTTGGAGGGGAGGGCGAAACATGCGGGGCAGGAGTTTGATAACCTTGAGAAGCTGGCGGGGAAGAGTCCGACGATGCGGCAGGTGCTGGAGAGGGCGGCGGATTCACTGAATGAGGAACAGAAGGAGCTCGAGGAAAAGGCGGATGTGGACTCGTTTTTGGTGGAACATGCGGGACAGTTGACTTCGTTCTGGGAGAGCGGGGAGAGGGATTTGGTGAGGCCGGTGGAGGGGACGGTTGAGGCCAGGTTTGATATGACGATGGTGGTGGGCGGCCAGGAGGTGGAGTTTTTGGGGTACGTCGATACTCTTAGCTGGGTGGGAGAGGACGACGAGAAAATGGTGGTTGATTATAAGACCGGGAAGCGTCCGATTTATCCGGGGGATGCGGCCCGGTCTTTTCAATTTGAGATTTATAAGTGGGGGAGCGATTGTAAGACAGGGAAGGTGATTTGTTTTGTTAATGGGGGGAGGCAGAGGTCGACGACGAAGATTACACCGATTCCGAAGACGACAAGCGTGCATAGGGAGAAGACTCTGACCTGGGTGGCGGATACGATTCAAGCGTTTTGGGAGGCGGAGAAGACCGGGAATTGGCAGAAATGTGCGCCGGAGTGTTATTGGTGTCAGCTTGAAGTTTGTTCTTTTTACCCGAAGTGTTATCCGGCGACGAGGGTGAAAGGATTGATCGAGGTGCCGGAGATTAGGTTGGTGGGACATGCCGAGAGAGCCGGAGCAGAAGATTAGTCGGGAGGGATGGCAGGACGCCGTTTTACGGCTGGAGGAGGAGGGGGCGAAGCTGGCGAATACTGTCGAGGAGATTCGGCAGACGGTGGATTTTCTTGAGCAGAAGCTCAATGCTGTGACGGCACAGTTAAAGAATGTTCAGTTGATATTGGAAAGGAAGGATGCCGAGACTCAAGAGTTTCGGCGGAAGTTGAAGAGGTTACAGTAATGAAGATTGATAAGTGGTTGTCGGCGTACCTTAAGGCTGATAAGATTAAACAGGAGCAGTTGTTGACGATTACGGATGTCAAGATGGATAAGGTGGGGCCGGAGAGGGAGGAGAAGCCGGTCTTGTTTTTTGTTGAGCTGGAGCAGGGGTTGGTGCTCAATAAGACGAATGCGGGGGTGTTGGCGGATGCGTTTGGGGACGAGACAAATGATTGGGTGGGCAAGAAGATCATATTGTTTACGGCGAAGACGAAATTTGGGGGGAAGACGGTGCAGGGGATGAGGGTTAGGGTGCCGGAGTGAACTGCAGCTGCCGGATTAAACCAAGTGGATATGGCTATATAATCCCAGTACAAAACATACCCATGGAAGCAGAGATTCAATTCTGCCCGCTGCACACAAACGCCGAGATGCTTCTGTTGTCTGTAAAAGAGACACTCATACATCTCGATTGGTGGGGCCACGAGGACCGGCGGCGTAGAATCGAATGGTTGGTTGCCGCGTGCGAAGGGAAGGAGGCCGGGGAATGAGATTCACAGAAAGGAGAATTTATGAAACGTATAGTTGATAGCACGGACGGTGGATTTGAGGCAATGTTGGGGGAGTCCATTCAGATTTGGTGTGGGGTGTACATCTACACTGGTCGATTAGTTGGGGTCAATGACGACCACCTTGAATTGTCTGAGGTTAAAATCGTTTACGAAACCGGTGAGCTTCTGGCAGACGACTGGAAAGATGCACAGCCACTGAAGGGTACTTGGAGGGTCATGCGACAGGCGATAGAGTCTTGGGGGGTGGGAAAGTGATAAATAAGCGCCGTAAATACAGATCTTGGTCGCGGTCGGGGTCGCGGTCGCGGTCGTGGTCGGGGTCGGGGTCGGG
>Ga0209536_100001447_pt1 | contig 39445 bp, 34 predicted proteins | sample DeeMarSeWOR28_12_FD_187461 | JGI IMG/M metagenome (GOLD analysis project Ga0209536, IMG submission 187461) | Marine sediment microbial communities from White Oak River estuary, North Carolina - WOR-2-8_12 (SPAdes) (version 2) | ecosystem: Environmental > Aquatic > Marine > Intertidal zone >... | reverse complement strand
TTGTCTGCTCTTGTTTTAGAATATAACTACAGCTAGAGAACTAAATTTACACCAAGCCTGCCAAATAAATACTCACCAAAATACTCCTTTTGCCTGATTGTATTTCCCTTTTCTAAATTTATAATAACAAATAATTTGTATAATTAGGCACTGCGGTTACTGAATTTTCAATAGTAAATCACATAGTGCGAACTTTCGTGCCGGTATAGCTATATGGATTCAATTCACGAAAATTCATCAGATAAATCAAGGGCCAAACTGTTTGAGCATCTTGTAAATTGCCGGTTCCTTTCTTGTACCCAGAAATGTTGTCCAATCTGGAGACAACGTTACTGCCTTTCAATCAAAAAAAAACATGCCTACTTGATGAAATTAAGTGTCGACGAAATAAACTGTATTTTGGCACAGTACGATTGTCGATATGACAGAAGTCAGTTTAATCTAACCAACATGAATCATTTCTAAAGGCTACGATATCCAGTGGCAACCTTTATTTAAATATACCAGTTTCATTTTCGGAGGGGAGAGATAACGCTCTCTTTTTTTGTTTCTGAACTGCTACCAATGAACAGTCGTGAACCATCCTCACGGTGTTAATATATCCAATGGACACCAATTATTCTGGTGGTGGCGCTCTGCGAAAGGCCTGCTTTCATAAGTGCGTAAATCTGGTATATTTGTTCTCGGGTGAGCTGTCTGTAGTTTCTCATAAGTGCACCTCTTTCCTTTGTCGGTTAGAAAACATGTGCCGACAGCAGTTCGCCTTTCATTCCAACTCAGAAGAGGTGCACTTGGAATTTGAATTCAGGGAAATTTATATGAGAAAAAGTTATGAATATGCAACAATAAGTGATTATGAATTAGGGAAAGAAATTACAAAAGAATTTTTTAAAGATATTTTTCATCCACAAGGCTTTTTCCCTAGACTTATATGGGAGATACTTAAAGATCCTACTGGAATGTTAATGGACCTGCCACTTGAGGCCATTGCAAAAAAACCAAAAGGAGACCAAATAGGTTATGATTTTACGACATTAGAAGGAGATGAACCGTTTATCTATTTTACGCGTAAGGATTAACCTAGAAAGCTTTACAAACTAATTTGCAGTGGAAGAACAATTCCGGTTTTTCGATCCATAACGGGGTACCCATGTCCAGGAATGACGACTGCTGGCCGCTGTACGAGAAATTCGTCTGTTACGATTCATAACGCCTGTCAAGTAGATAGTATTTTCAGCCCGGTTGATTGTTGCGCTGTTTGTTTTAACCAATAATCTGGATCTACTCCTTGCTTATCTATTTACGCATAAGTGGTGTACAGATATACTCTTGAAGCGTGCATATTCCATCCACACGCCTGGTCAACATCATAATAAGGGAACTGACCTCTTTATTGTAGGCATAAATCTACTTTTCCACCAATTGTCATCTTGCCTTTTTACTCAGATTTTAGAGAAGCAATGTCGATTGAAAAACGATATTTAACATCAGATTTAACCATTCGTTCATATGCTTCGTTGACCTGCTGGATCGGGATGACTTCAACATCAGCGGTGATATTGTGTTCGCCGCAGAAATCAAGCATCTCCTGGGTTTCTTTGATTCCACCGATGAGAGATCCTGAGATACTTTTACGCCCAAAAATCAGGGCGAAAGCTGCAACTGCAAGCGGTTTTTCAGGCGCACCAACCAGGGTGAGATTACCGTCGAGGCCAAGCATGTTGAGGTAGGTGTTGATGTCGTGCTCGGCAGAGATGGTATCGAGAATGAAGTCAAAGCTGCCGGCGTGCTTCTGCATCTCCTCCGGATTGGTGGAAATGATAACCTCTTGGGCGCCGAGGCGAAGCGCATCTTCCTTTTTGCCCGGAGAGGTGGTGAAAACCACCACGTGAGCGCCGAAGGCCCGGGCAAACTTCACTCCCATGTGTCCCAATCCTCCCAGGCCTACTATACCGACTTTCTTGCCCTTGATGTCGCCCCAGCGGCGGATCGGTGAATAGGTGGTGATCCCGGCACAGAGTAGCGGCGCCACCCCGGGAGGGTCGAGATTCCCAGGCACGCGCAGGACAAACTTTTCATCGACGACGATGTTTTCCGAGTAGCCGCCGTAGGTAACACCGCCGAGATGCTTGTCAGGCGAGTTGTAGGTGAAGATCGCTCCAGCGGTGCAGAACTGTTCCACGTCAGCCTGACAGTGGGGGCAGGTCTGATCCGAATCGACCATGCAGCCGACCCCCACCAGGTCCCCGGGCTTGAAGCCGGTCACAGCGGCGCCAACCTTGGTGACTTTGCCGACAATCTCATGGCCCGGTACGCAGGGATAGGTTGTGGACATGACGCTGCTCCATTCGTTGCGTACCGTGTGAAGGTCTGAATGGCAAATGCCGCAATAAAGGATTTCGATCTGCACATCACGTTCAGTGGCATCCCGACGCTGGATTATGTCTAGGGACAATGGTGATGTCTCACTGTCGGCAGAATATGCTTTGGTTTTATACATGATGTTTTTCTCCCATAGTATTTTAAATCAAATGTACACCGGCGTACCACTATCTTAACTTTTCAGTTTCTAAAAAAAACTAAAGGTTGCCAATAGACATGGCAACGTTTCAAAAATCATTCACGAGTCAACAGATGTAGCTGAAGATATTATTCTGTAGTCCAAATACTGTCCTTGCGGATTTCATACATTAAAGTTTTGACTGTTTCAGAAATAACAGAGCTCACCAATTCTTTTGATGGATAAACATACGTTCTAGATTCACTTTTGGCTTTATATATTTTATCAATCGGCTTATTAATTTTATTGTTTGCAACAGTTAACTTAAGCTCTATCTCACCAATTATATCCCAATAAAGTGCCGTCGTATCAGTCCAGATCCAAAATTTTAACAGTTCTCCATTTATACTTATGTCAAATTTATCATCAGAAAGATTGTTACCAGATGCAAGTAACTCATTCTGCATTGCTTCTCTTATATAGACGGATACATCTCGATTAGTATATATGTCACCCATAGAAACATTGAAGGCGGCTTTCCTTTCACCTATCCTATTTTTTTCAGGTCTTTTGTCATGAAAAGGTGCTAAATAAATATTTTTTGTAGCAGCAACTCTAGGAGCTTCAGTCTCTTTTTCTAGCCAAGGATCTAGCTGAACAAAAAAACCACTTCCTTTACCCGTAAATTTTCTCTCTATGTCTAAAACAATATCCTCTGCTACTACATCAAAAACATATTCCCATGCACCAACTGAAAATAATCCACCAGCCGCAACTGTTTGTTTGTGGTCCATATTAGTTACGACCTCATTTTTCTCTAAATCAATTATATCAGTATGGACACTCAGAATTGTTGAGCCATAAGTAGGCAATAACCAACGTTTAAAAGCATTGCCCATTTCATAGTCGACAATACGTAACTTAATGTCATAGTATTTTTTTTCAGGTGATCCATCCCAAAGCATGTCTTTTTCCTGAAGATATTTTTCTAAAGCAACATGAAGCATCTCTTTAACATCTACTTCATATATCTCTGCATCAGTTATATCTATTTCCCCGATTTTGTATTTATAGCTGGGTTCCAGCTTCAGCATCTTTCCAGGGCCTGTGCCAGAAGTTTGTGCCGCACAACCTGATAAAATGAGGCTTACAATAAATACAAGATACGGCAGGAATCTATACTTTCTTGCTAGTTTTGGCATATCCCCTCCATAAAATAAATGTCTATTGCAGAATGAAATTTAAATATAATTATAATGGTCCGATATATATCTAATCAAGTGCTACAATGTATTCGGAAGGAATACATTAAACATAGTACAGATTACTTGCCATATGTTGGGTATTGTCATACAAAATCTGGTTCAAGATATCCGTGCATACCATGTGTTATAGGAATGGTTAACGGCTTTTCATTCAAAAAGCTTACTTCAGGAAAAAAACAAAAGCCGATGAAAGTGTCGTCATCAGAAATTGACAGCCGCAAATAAAATAGGGAATCAGTGTAAAATGCTGATTCCCTATCTGACTCAAGATAACTACCGGCAATCTTGATATATCAGGAATGGTTCATGACTTTTGGCGGATTTACCTATTTGCCCAGTCTGTCTTTCATGAATTACGGAGCTGGGGGAAACACAACATCCTTTGTCATATTCCCCGCATCCAGCGTGACGGTTACTTCAAGTGTATCTTCACCATCGGCAGTCACAACAACTTCATAGGTTCCATAGGGCAAGCTAACAGGAACGGAACTGGCACCTTCATTCACATCAAAGGAAGCAACCTCAAGCTTGCCGCATGGGCTAAGGTCCAGCAGGATGCTGAAGTTGGCCGATGCAGCTGAAGTGAGGCCGGAGACAGAGCCAGTTATTGTCCCTGTATCACCAGCAGGAATTAAGAGAAATTCAATATAGTTACCTGCTGATTGCGGTTCAGTGTCAGGAACAGGGGCAAATACCTTGCATTGCGGTTTAAAGCCATCCATAGTCACTAGAATATTAAATGAACTATGGTTAGTTGGCAGGTATATGAAGTAATAGCCATCAGCGTCACTGACATTCTCGTTAACTGCTGAAATTAAATCCTCTCCAGCTTCATAGACACCTATCATTGCACCTTCCACAGGGGCTATTCCATCAACCACTATCCCTTCTACAGAAGTAGTGGGGAAAAATACATCCAGTACCGTTTCAGCATTGGCAGCTACTTCAATAGTCCAAACCTGGGTAACTTCCTCTGATACCCCCCCTTCTTCAACATGTTCTGAGACCACGACCTCATAGGTTCCAACTGGCAGGATGACAGGATCAAAATAGTCAGCTGGTTCTGCTGTTGAGTTAATTGCATTGAGAGACGCCACTTCAATCATGCTGTCACAGGTATCATCCCATTTTCTGATACTGAAAGTTGCCGAATCATCAACACCGGCCAACCCTCTTACGGAACCAGTTAACGTTCCCGTTGCATCTGCTGGCATCAATGTAAAGTCCTTCATATATCCCATTATCCCGGTTTCTCTTGAATCAAGCACCTGACATTCTGGCAGATACCCTTCCATCGTTGCCACAATATTGAGAACACGCTGCACAATTGGCAGGTACATGAAGTAGTAGCCATTTTCATTGCTGGTAGCTCTTGCTGCTTCAGTCACCTCATCCATGGGGTCTTCAGCCTCAGGATCATATACCTGGGCACTGACATTTGCGCCTTCCAGCTGGGCCTCCCCATTCTCCTCCACATAGCCCTCGACAGAATAGGTCACTGATTCAATGACCTTGATGGTCGGCTTCAGAAGATACTTGCCGCTTTTTCCAGCCTTTACAATTGATTTCAGCGCGTCAAAATCCAGAACCAGTTCGGTAGAGCCCTTATGTACAATTTCAAACCCCTTCACAAGCTTGATACCCGTCTGATAGCCGCTGGGAACTTTGAGCGGGATTTGCTTATCATCGCCCTTAAGAATCAAATAATTCGGGTAATCGTGCTGTTCCCCGACAGGCTCTGTACCAAGCATAAGCCGCATCTGGTTATAATGGCCGGCCTCAAGTTCAACAGCACCAAGATCAGCTATCATACCGTGAACAAGCTCTAGAAGATTAAAGGTCTGGGGCAGATTCAGATCAGGGCCGCTCAGAGTCTCCCAACCTTTATCTTCATGGTTTACCCGAATTTCTTCAATAGTTACATAGATAGCTTCATACATATCTCGTGGGGGGGGGCCATCGGTCAGACCAAGGCTCAGGGTTCCTCTATATCCTCCGCCTATACCAGAATTACCGGAACTGGCATCACCAGCGTTTCCTGCCATGCCCGATCCGCCGCCACTGCAGGAAACAAGTGCGATTCCCAGTAAAAACAATGCGATACCTGTAATGCAGTTTACCAGCTTATTCATTTGATCCCCTCCCGATCAAAATATTTACGTTACCCATCATATATAACTAAATGGGTATTCATTAAAGTATTTGCAGGACTAATCGTTATAGCGGGATTTACGCGTCTTCCTGCAAAACGAAAGCCTTGTTTCTATCCTTACTGTTTCACAACAGGTTTGGATTATGCAAATATCTTTTTGTCCAATTTTTATTGTAAAAAAGGACTTGCTAGAAAGTCAATCGATCGACAGGAGTATTTTTGACCAATTTTAGGAATGGGGCAGGAGCAAAATATGGTTCTTTAGTAGTAAAATTTTAATGTTAAGTATAATAATATATCGAAACGAATTGAAGTTACTTCAATTGCTTGCTTGTAACAGTTTTATAGAAGGTGAAGCATGTATATATTGCCATAATCTTGACTTTTAATTTACAGAAATAGATTCACCATATCCATTAGACATAGTAAATCTTTCCATGAAATTAAAAACTCAATATGTTGGCAAAAAAGGTGAACCTTATCTTTCTGTGATCCCACGCGAATTAAGCGTCATTATCACTTTTATTCAGATCTGGGAATAATTCTGGATATTCTTTTTGGGCACAGTCATTACAAATGCAATGAGTCAAGCTCTGCTTCGAATATTTCTTTATACTGGCTCCAATATTCTGCCAATATCCTTCATCATTTTTAAATTTTTTACACCAAGCACAAATCGCCATTTCGCTGCTCTAAGTCTTAATACCTGTTAGGGTTTATAATTTCGTTAGTTATTCATATCCCGCTATTTTCATATTATTGTATTACAAGAGCTGTGCCAGATAGTATTATCAGCCGAAACTATTCATTTTATGATGTAAAATCAAATAGATATTATAGCATCAGATGACTGCCATAAAAAAATATGGCACACATATAATGAGTATTTTCTACACAGCGGGGGAAAATATAGATAATATTCTACAGAAAAATGTTTACGCTTAAAATTTTTGTTAGAGTTAGCCAAACGACAAAATATTTTTCACGAACAATATAGTATGCTGTCCAGCAGAAAAGTTAAGTCAGATTTTGCATTACAAAACTCAAGATTGTGGCAAGGCATCACAACTTATTATTTAACTCTTTTTCTTTTTGAGGGGAACAATATGTCTATTAGCAAGTGCCATAACTGTAAGCATTTATGTTGTAATTATATCACCGTTAAAATAGCTGCTCCCCGCACTATCCGTGACTTTGATGGTTTGCTGTGGCAATTATCTCATGAAAACATTAACGCGTTTAGGGATCATACAGGTTGGCACCTTATTATTTACAATAACTGCTCACATTTAGATAATAATGGCGAGTGCGCCATTTATGACAATCGGCCAATTACATGCCGGGAGCACTCGGTTGAAAATTGTGAATATAACAGCTCTATTTCGGAATCATCGTTGCAGTATTTTGGAAGCTTTCAATCACTCAATGAATATTGCAATAAACGATTTAAAACTTGGAGTAAACGATTTTGAAAAGGAATCCTGAAATAATGTTAAAAGTGAATGAAAGGAGAACAGATTTATCAAAAATATTATTATATAAGTGAAATTATCACAGAACATATATCGTAATATCAAAAGGTTATGAATCATGAAGCATTTGGAGGGAACTCTCTTTTCTGTTATAGTTTTTTTTTGAGAGTCCTTCAGGCTGCACCAGAAATGATTCTGGTGACAATATGCAAAAAAAACCCCTTCCGGTAAAGGAAGGGGCCTTGCGGTTTAACCTGCTTGCAAACATTTAGGGGATGGTAACAACGGAGTAGCCTTGAGCCTGGTAGCCCGCCACTGAAATAAAACCGTTTCCAACCTGGTGAATCTCCGGCATTATGGTTGCAGGGTCCATGCCTAACACGTTTACAGCATAGAGACAGACCTCCAGTTTGGCCCCCTCTTTTGCCATTTGTCTTAAGGTTGTTTGAAATTTATCGATTTCGGCCCTTTCTTTCTCGTCAAAACCGGAACGGTCTGAGGAAAGGAGCTTCACGACTTTGCCGTGAAAGACAATGGCCACGCTTGGTTTCTCCGATAGTGAACTGACCGCCTCATTCTGGTAAGTGTCCCTAACTGCCCAAAATACGACATTAGCAAAAGCAGGATTGCCCGAACTGACATTGAAAACCACATCAATGCCTTTAACTCCTTCCAGGGCGTTGTCATATTCGCCTGCTACTGAAGATGATAAAGGCAGGGCCAATAACAAGGCCATGAGCAGGATGACCATGAAATTCAGCGGTACACTTTTCATAATTTGTCTCATAACAGTCACCTTTATGTAAGAATTTTATCTTATTTAAAACATGTCATAATGATTGTTATTTAAAATTAATCATTAACTACCAAAGCACAAGGCAAACTCGAGTGACTTCATGAACCGGCTGCAGAAAAACTCTTAAAGCATAGGAAATGCTTTTCAGGCTATTTAATAGGAATGGATAGTAGATTTTTCAAAGGCAGGGACAGGAATAAAGCGTTTTTTACTGCAACAACTCTTCGCCTGCAAATCTGTATTCAATTACCACAGGAATTTCCAACTTGAAGAAATGAGATCAAAAGACAAGAAGAAGTCTTAAGCGCCCGGCTTGGATGTCAGGTAAATTTTCTGCAGCCGCACGAAATAATCGAATCCGGACCATAAGGTAAGCAACAAAGAGACATAAAGGATAATCCGTCCCAGATCATGCAAAAAAGGAAGAGGCAAAAGCCCGAGCGGAAAAATCAAAATGCAGAGGGCAGTGTATTGAAAAACGCTTTTGATCTTACCAAGGCCGCTGGCTGAAACCACGATCCCCGAGGCAGCGGCCAGCCCCCGCAAACCAGTCACAGCCAACTCCCTTGAGATAATGAGCAGGCTTACCCAGGCAGGAATCCTGCCCATGGGTATGAGCATGATGAGTGGTGTTGCCACAAGCATTTTATCTGCCAGGGGATCCATCAGTTTACCCAGTACTGACTCAATGCCATATTTCCTGGCCAGATGCCCATCGGCCAAGTCCGTTAACGCCCCTGCGAAAAAAAGAAAAAAAGCCGCAAGGGCAACACTATTACCTCTGCCGGGCTGGAGCATGAACAGGAGCACAGGAACGATCGCAAAGCGGCATGCGGTAAGAATATTAGGAACTGTATAGATGCTTTTCATGATTTTTTGAGCTCCAACTTACTGCCTTGCCAAGGCATTGACCCTGATTCTATCGTATTCCTGCATTACTTTTTTCACATACTGCTCTGTCTCAGGGATCTTCGGTATGGCCCCTTTTTCCATAACCTTGTTGGGCCCGGCATTATAGGCGGCCAAGCCAAGCCTTAGGTCACCATCAAAGAGATTAAGCATCTTTCGCAAATACCTGCTGCCGCCCATTATGTTTTCCTTTGCCTCAAATGGGGTTTCGACCTCCATTTCCTTTGCTGTCTCTGGCATGAGCTGCATTAAGCCCATGGCTCCTTTCTCAGAGACAGCATAGGGGTTGAAGCTTGATTCAACCTTAATTATTGCCCTTATAAGTTCAGGGTCGAGTCTGTAGCGTTCAGCTGCGTCCATGATAAATTTTCCGTAACGGCCATGAGCAGCTGCGCTTCGCAGGGCATCATAGCCAGGTACTTCTCTGTAGCGTGGATCGGCCGGCACATTGGTAAAATGCAGCCTGCCGTCTTTATCCACAAAGGAATACATGGCTGCCTCGAGATCAGTTAATGACGACAGCAATACTATCGGGAGTATGATGTATAACGCCAGCCGCATATGCGATTTTCACAAAAATAAATGGATTATTGGGCTCTTTTCTCCCAGTCTGCAAGAAATTTTTCCATGCCTATATCGGTCAGCGGGTGCTTTGCCAGTTGACCGATGACCTTGAAAGGAATCGTTGCAATATCCGCGCCAATAAGAGCCGCTTCCACAACATGAATAGGATTACGGATACTTGCAACAATAACCTCGGTTTCATAACCGTAATTTCCATAGATATTCATAATATCACTAACCAGCTCCATACCGGATTGGGAAATATCATCCAGACGGCCGACAAACGGGCTTACATAGGAGGCGCCGGCCTTGGCGGCCATTAATGCCTGCGTAGAGGAAAAGATCAAGGTCACATTGGTCCTGATATTCTCAGCCCTCAACATTTTTACAGCTTTCAAACCCTCAGTTGTCATGGGTATCTTGACAACGATGTTAGGATGAAATGCTGCAAGCTTCCTCCCCTCCTCAACCATGCCTTCTGCCTCAAGACTTACAACTTCACCGTTGACCGGTCCGTCAACAAGATCACATATTTCCCGCAACAACTCCTCAAAGGGCCTGTTCTCTTTGGCAATGAGAGATGGATTCGTGGTGACACCATCCACCATTCCCAGGGCATGGGCCTTTTTGATCTCATCGATGTTAGCCGTATCAATAAAAAATTTCATTTTTCAGCTCCTTTTTGCTTAAGAAACATTTCACAACATGTATTGCTGCAAAAATAATACATTTGCTTATCATGATGCAATTGAACTGCCTGGCCCTTCGGGATAAAGGTGTGACAGACAGGATCCTCGACCAGGACATCCTGCACAGATTCATTCGACGCAGCTGCACTCTGCTTTCTGCCCTGGATCCCCTTCTTGCGGGGGCCAATAATCAGCCGGTAGAGGATATAAAGAAGCACGCTGATAAGCAAAAGACGCAGCGGAGTCATCCTGAAACCTCTATATTTTCAATGGCCCAGGAAGTTTTTTTAACATCTGAGTCCAGGGCCGTTTCCATTTGTTTTGCCAAATATTCCTGCAACATTTCCAATGATGTTTTTTTATAAACAGGATGCAGTTTTTGCGGTGCTATTTCCGTTAACGGCAGCAGGACAAAAAGCCGGTTGGCAATTTCAGGGTGTGGCAGTATCAGCCTGGGTTTATTGCACACCCTGTCATTCCAGTAAAGCAGGTCCAGGTCAACGGGTCGGTCTTCAGGCTTCCCTTTCATCTTTCTCTTTCTGCCAAGGCCCGCCTCAACTGCAAGCAGTTCTGCAAGCAGTTCTTCTGCCTGCAGCGTTGTCTGCAGGCTGCCTGCAGCATTAATGAACCAGTTTGTTGATTGCATGCCGACAGGTGCTGATATGTAGGGACTTGAAAGGGCCACCAGTTTTATGCCCCTGACCTCGCCAAGCCTGGCCCAGGCCCTCAAAAGATTTTTTCGACGCTTCCCCAGATTGGAACCAAGACCGATATACGCGGCAATCATTGATTCATGGCTATTAAAAACCCACCTTTGCAATACGGTCAACAGCCTCTGCTAGTCTGTCTTTCGATACTGTCAGTGCCATACGGACATATCCTTCGCCTGGTGCCCCAAAACCATTTCCGGGAGTGGCCACAATCCCGCTCTTTTCTAACAGAAGAGCAGCAAAGGATGCGGAGTTGTATCCTTGAGGAACCGCAAACCATACGTAAAAGGTAGCCTTGGGAGGTTCAACGTTTATGCCGAGTTTCTGCAAACCCTCAACCAGGACATCGCGACGCGTTGTATAGATTTCTCGCATTTCCGCCAGACACTCCTGATCACCTTCCAGGGCCTCGATACCCGCAACCTGGATGGCTTCGAAAATACCTGAATCTATATTGCTCTTAATTCTGCCAAGGCCGCTAATAATCTTGGAGTTGCCTGCAGCCCAGCCAATTCTCCAGCCCGTCATATTGTACGTTTTAGACAGTGAATGGAATTCAATGCCAACATCCATTGCCCCCGGAACCTCAAGAAAACTGGGAGGCACATAACTGTCAAAGGCCATTTCCGAATAGGCAAAATCATGGCAGACCATTATGTTATGCTTTTCGGCAAAATTAATTACTGTTCTGAAAAAATCCTTCGTTGCCAGAGCAGCAGTGGGATTGTTGGGGTAATTCAGAAACATCATTTTGGCCTTATCCAGTATATCGGCCGGGATCAGGTCAAGGTCCGGCAAAAAACCATTTTCCTTCAGCAGGGGCATCTCATAGGGTATTCCGCCTGCAAACATGGTGGCAATTGCATAAACCGGGTAAGCGGGGCTGGGAACCAGGACAACATCACCTGGATTGATAAAAGCCAGTGGGATGTGGGCAATCCCCTCCTTCGAACCAATAAGGGACACCACCTCCTGGGTCGGCTCAAGTTCTACGCCTGCACGCTTTTTATACCAGCGACTCACGGCTTTGCGGAACTCATTCATGCCTGTATAGCTGGGATACCTGTGATAACGCGGCTCCCGTGCAGCCTCAGCAAGCTTCTTTATAATATTGTCCGGGGTAGGAAGATCCGGGTCGCCAACGCCAAGATCAATGACATCAACACCACGGGACCGTGCCTCTGCCTTCTTCCTGTCCAGCTCAGCAAAAAGATACGGCGGAAGCTGCTTCAGTCTGTCTGCCTGTTCAATCATTATCATTTCTCACATGCCCTATTGCGTTATAGTTAAACTATCCAACCTCTCAATAACAAAGCAATCTCTCCAGGATTGTTTTTTACCTTTTCGGTTAGAGGTCCTGCAGACCCAATACATCGAACATGGTATACAGCCCATTGGGCTGCTGTACCACCCAGGCAGCTGCAAGAGCTGCACCACGGGCAAAGTTGTCTCTGCTGTGGGCCCGGTGTGTTAGCTCAAGCCGCTCACCTGCCCCGGCAAAGTATACGGTATGCTCTCCAACAATATCACCGGCCCTGATAGTCTGCAGACCTATCTCCTTATCGGTCCGCTCACCAATTATGCCGTGCCGGGAAAAAACTCCGACATTGTCAAGATCACGTCCCACGGCCTTGGCCATCATTTCGCCCAGCTTCATGGCCGTGCCGCTCGGGGCATCTTTTTTCATCCTGTGGTGTGCTTCAACAATTTCCATGTCATAGTCATTTCCCAGGATAGAGGCAACCTTGGCAGCCAACTTGAAAAGCACATTGACACCTACAGCCATATTCGGAGCCTGAACACAGGGGAAATTCCTGGATAATTCAGCCAGTTCCTGGATATTTTCAGGACTCAGACCCGTAGTGCCTATAACCATTGCCCTGTTCTTTTCAGAAGCCCTTCTTGCAATCTGCATCGTGGCTTCATGAAAGGTAAAATCAATAATGACATCACCTTGATCAATAACCGCATCAACACCGTCTGCAACCTTAATACCCGTTGTACCATAGCCTCCAAGTTCACCGATATCCTTTCCCAGGTCAGGGCTCTCTGCTCTTTCAAAACCTGCTGCAATCTGCAGGTCCTTATGCTCATTGACCATGTAGCCTATGCGCCTGCCCATGCGTCCGGCCGCGCCTGCAATGATTACTTTTGTCATATCTTTCTCCTCATGTACACAAACACATGCTTGACCAGTTTCTGCAGGAATCTCTGTGCTAAACTCTATAAAAGGCCGTAATCAGCAAGGGCAGCCTTCAGCCTGGACAATGTCTCATCATTCATCGGGTAGAGCGGCAGCCGTGGCTTACCTGATTTGATTTTGCCCATCAATTCCAGTGATTTTTTTGCCGGGACAGGGTTTGTATCGTAAAACATTGCCTGCATAAGCGGGAAAAGCTTGTAATGCAGCTGCTTTGCCTTGCCCAGATCTCCTGCCAGCGCAGCATCCATCATTTGTGCCATATCCTTTGGTGCCACATTTGAGGTTACCGAAATTACCCCTTTTCCGCCAACCAGAACCGTGGGCATTGATGTAAAATCATCTCCGGACAGTACGGAAAAATCATGCGGGCACAGCCTGATTACCTCGCTGATCTGATTCAGGTCTCCTGTTGCTTCCTTGATACCGACAATCCCATCAATTTCAGCAAGTCTTGCAACTGTCTGGGGCAGAATATTGGAGCTGGTTCTGCTCGGAACATTATAAAGGATTATCGGAATATCCACAGCTTCTGCCACAGCCTTATAATGTTGATACAATCCTTCCTGTGAAGGTTTATTGTAATATGGCGATACCATCAGCACTCCGTCTGCACCGGCCTGTTTTGCATACCCCGTCAGATCAATTGCTTCGGCAGTGCTGTTGGAACCGGAGCCTGCCAGAACAGGTACTCTGCCGTTGACCGTCTTGACCGTTAATTCCACCACCCTGTGATGCTCTTGATGGCTCATGGTGGCAGACTCGCCGGTTGTGCCACAGGGAACGATACCATGGGTTCCATTTGCAATGTGAAATTCGATAAGATCAACCAGTCCCTGCTCATCAAGCTGTCCATCAATAAAGGGCGTTACAATTGCCACGAAAGCTCCTCGGAAAATACTCATCCTCTCACTCCTCCTTCAGACATGATTTGAACTTTTATATATTATCTGGGAATAAATACCTTAGCGGTTGAAATTATTTTTTTCCAGTATAATCAAGTAAGGACCAATCTTATTCTTGCAATGCATCCGGGCCTAATGTTCCTTCGTAAATTTCATGAGCCGGGCCCTCCAGAAAAATTCCGGCATCCAGGTCAAGCTGCCTTTCACTTCCTTCTCCTGTTATGGAAAAATGAATAGTCAATTTTTCCCCCCCTGAAGTAATAACTTTAACAGGAGGATTGGCCTGTTCCAGGAGGACAGCAATCAGCGCTGAGGCAACAGCACCTGTACCGCAGGCCATGGTCTCTCCTTCCACTCCACGCTCATAGGTGCGGACCATCAATGTATCCCCGGGAAGCACCTGGATAAAATTCGCATTGGTACCTGCTGGCTGGAACATTTCATGAAAACGCACCTTTCTGCCCCAGTCAGCTACCGGAACCATACCTGCGTCATTAACCAACAAGACTGTATGCGGGACACCGGTATTAATAAAGTGCAGCGTCTGTTCCACGCTGCCTAAGGATAGAGGAATATTTAAACGTAAATCCTCCGGAGCTGTTAAACGTATCTTGACCGACTCTCCTTTTGCGTTGAGAACAAAAGCCTCGATCTCGCCAGCGGTCGTCTCAAATCGCATGGCTGCTGGGGCAATATTTTTTTCATAGGCAAACCTGGCAACACATCTTGCCCCATTACCGCACATTTCAGCCCTGCTCCCATCGCCATTGTAAAACTGCCAGCGAAAATCTGCTGTCTCGGAATTCTCAATCAGGATCAAGCCGTCTGCGCCAACTGAAAATCTTCTTCTGCAGACCAGGCGGGCAAATTCAGACTGGTTATCCTCAGGGATAAAAGATTCCCGGTGGTCAATAATTATAAAATCATTCCCCGTGCCACTCAACTTGGTAAACGGGATTGGATATTTAAAATCCTGTATATTCATTGCTCGCACAAATCCGTCTGCCGGGACATACCCGAGTCAGAGCGTTTAATTGTCTTCAACCCCTATTCCAGAAATTCAGGAATGGATTCATCCCGGATTAACGTTTCGTAATTTTCACGCGCACGAATTATATAAAACTGGTCATCTTTAACAAGGACCTCAGCCGCCCGTGGACGTGAATTATAATTGGAAGACATGGTAAAGCCATAGGCTCCACTGGTCATAATGGCCAAAAGGTTTCCCTGCTCAAAAGCCGGCAACTGCCTATCCCTGGCCAGGAAGTCACCTGTTTCACAGATGGGGCCAACCACATCAGCGATTTGCAATGACTCAGCACCCGTCTTTTCAGCTTTGCGGACCACCGGCAAAATATCATGATGAGCGCCATACAGACTCGGCCGTGCCAGGTCATTCATGGCTGCATCTACAATGATGAAATTCTTTGTCTCCGTCTGCTTAGTATAAAGAACCTGACTTATTAGAATCCCTGCGTTGCTGACTATAACCCGTCCAGGTTCCAGTATCAAGGTACACTCCAGCCCGGCCATCTCCTTCTTCAGGGCACGGGCATATTCCTGGGGATGCGGCGGTTTTTCATCCTGGTAACGCACGCCAAGCCCACCACCCAGGTCCAGATAATCTATAGCAATGCCATGTTTTTCCAACCGGTTAATGAACAGTTTCACCTTATGCAGTGTTTCTGTAAACGGCGAGATCTCTGTCAACTGAGAACCGATATGGCAACTCACACCCAGAATCTTGATATGGGACATGTCCCTGGCACGCAAATAAGTCTTCTCAGCCTGTTCAATGGGGATCCCGAACTTGTTTTTTGCCAGACCGGTGGATATATAAGCATGCGTCTTGGGATCGACATCCGGGTTTATCCGGAAAGAGACAGGGGCGACAAGATCCTGCTCCTTGGCAACCTGTTGTAGTTTTTCCAGCTCCTGCTCTGATTCAACGTTAAACATCAGGATTCCTGATACAAGCCCGTAGCGCAGTTCCTCTTCTGTCTTACCCACACCTGAAAAAATTATACGGCGTGGATCTATACCTGCTTTCAGCGATCTGTAGAGCTCTCCGCCTGATACTATATCCGCGCCACCCCCGAGGGTGGAAAAAAGGCGCAGAATAGCAAGGTTGGAACAGGCTTTGACGGCAAAACAGGTCATGTGAGGCAATTCCCCGAAACTTTTGTCAAAGGTGTTAAAATGATGCGTAAGTGTTGCACTGCTGTATAAATAAAAAGGTGTGCCGACAGCTTTTGCTATATCAGCTATTGCCACAGACTCACAGTACAACTCATTGTCTTTGTAAATAAAGTGATGCATTTTCCTCTTAAGTTTTTGAATTTTCTAATAATGTGCCGGTTTTCATCTCAGGTCAACAATCACTTCGGCGACCGGCAAACTCTCGTTCACCGGCTGCGCCCGGTCAAAAGCGGTCACCGTATAGAACAATTTCCTGCCATGCTTTATAGACCGGTCAACATACTGGTTCTGTTCAGGTCCAACTTCTGCAATTAAAAGAGAACCGCCAGTTTTTTCCTCTCTGCGGTAAATCTTATAACCGTTCAAATCATCAACCGCTACTGCCTGCCAGACAAGCTTAACACCGTCTTGCATGGCAACGGCCATCAGATGCTGAGGCTGCGGGGGCGGTGTCAGGTCACGGGGCAACCCTGATACTTCCTGACTGGCGGGCCCTGTCTGCAATGTATCGCCATATGCAACCTGTGCACGTACCCTGTAAGTATACAGCACTCCATTGAGCAACCCGGCATCTATAAATTTCGTTTCCTGTAAAGATTCTTCAAGGAGGGTGTACACTCCGTTCCCACTCCTGCGGTAAATCTGGTACAGGGCTGAATTCTCAAGAGGCTTTCCCTCGATATTCTCAGTTACTTCATGCCAGCTTAAGGCAAGACTCCTGTCACCAGCCTCAACCTCCACCCCCTGAGGTGCTTCTGGAGGTACACCACGGACAAAAGAAACAACATTGGAATCGCCACTTGGATACCACCAGTCTGCCTTGGAGCGTACCTTAAATAGGTAAACATACCCGTTTTGCAGATTTCCTTCTGTATATGCTGCAGTCCTGGTATCTCCAGAAGCCGGTAAATATCCACCGTCAATTTCTACCGGTTCCTCATACAGAACCGGGCATCCCGGGCAAAATTCCGCCTGAGGTATAACTGCCCTGTATATCTCAAAACTTTCAATGAGTTTGAGCGCGTCGCCATTTTCCATTTTCGTCGGATAACTCCACCTCAGAGTAACACCCTGTTCATCAAGAAAATAACGCAGATCATTTATTCTCTCGGGTACAAGTTTCTGAGGAGGCACCAACGGAGTCTTTTTGCCGCAACCAGGCAACAGCATTAAGAGCATAATAATAGACACCGCTGTAAAGCTGCGATAGCTCATTTTCCCAGGTCAGTCTCAGCCTTTTCAAGTGCCTTCATGACCGCTGTGCCTGCAGTTCCCCCTGAGGCAGTCCGGCTGCTGACAGAACCCTCTACCCTTAAAATATTGAAAACGTCTTCAGCAATTACACTGCTGAACTCCTGCAGTTCTTCCAGGGACAGATCGGTCAGTTCTTTGCCCTTTGCAATACTGTAGGCCACGGCCCGGCCGACAACGGCATGGGCCTGCCGGAATGGAATATTCTTTTTAACCAGATACTCGGCCAGATCGGTTGCGGTCATATAGCCCTTTTGTGTGGCATGGGCCAGAACGTCCCGGTTGAAAGAGAGACCCGGCAGAAGTTCAATCATGACAGTCAATGACTGGCTCACACTATCCACCGAATCAAAAACCGGTTCCTTGTCCTCCTGGAGATCCCTGTTGTAGGACATTGGCAATCCCTTGAGTACAGTCAAAAGAGCCATGAGATTGCCAACAACCCGGCCGCTCTTGCCCCTGATAAGTTCCGGCATGTCAGGGTTTTTTTTCTGCGGCATGATGCTGCTTCCTGTACAGAACCTGTCGGCAATTTCGACAAAATTAAACTCCTGGCTGGCCCATAAAACCAATTCCTCAGAGAGCCGGCTCAGGTGAATCTGGATCAAGCTGCAGGCTGCAAGGAACTCGACCATAAAATCCCGGTCACTCACGGCATCCATGGAGTTGGCGCTGACTGCCGGGAAGTCCAGTTCCCGGGCAACAAACTCCCTGTCAATGGGCAGGCTCGTCCCGGCGAGGGCGCCGCTGCCCAGCGGCAATACATTGATCCGCGTCAGGCAGTCGTGCAACCGGGCCTTATCCCTGGAAAACATCTCGTAATATGCCAGCAGGTGATGCGAGAGCATAACAGGCTGAGCCCGCTGCAGATGGGTATATCCCGGCATGATGACACCAAGATATTCCCGCGCCAGGCTGACGAATCCTTTTTGCAGGTCTGAAAGAAGCCCTATAAGATGTCGGCTTTCATCCCTCAGATAAAGCCGCATATCGAGTGCAACCTGGTCATTGCGGCTCCTTGCTGTGTGGAGTTTCTCCCCTGCCGGCCCCACTTTCTCTATCAGGGCCTTCTCAATATTCATGTGAATGTCTTCCAGTTCCTGCCGGAAGACAAAGGTATTGCTTTCAATCTCAGATTCGATCTCCTCCAGCCCATCCATTATCTGCTTCAGTTCAGCCTCGTTGAGCAGTCCGATCCTGGCAAGCATTTTAGCATGGGCCTTACTGCCGGCAATATCATAGCGGTAGAGCCGCATATCAAAATGGACTGAGGCACTGAATGTTTCAGCTGCAGATGCGGTTTTTTCCCTAAACCGGCCACCCCATGGTTTATCGGTTCCTGATTTTGTTTTCATTTTTTCTTTAAGGCTGCAATCTGTAAACGCAAGGCATTGAGCTTGATAAAGCCTGCTGCATCCGCCTGGTTATAAACCTCATCCTCTTCAAAGGTTGCAAAACTTTCCTGGTAAAGCGACATCTCAGACTTGCGGCCCACGGGCATACAGTTGCCCTTATACAGCTTGAGCCGGACCCTGCCGTTCACTGTTGCCTGGGCCTCATCCATTGTTTTCTGCAGCAGTTGCATTTCCGGAGAGAACCAGAAACCGTTATAGACCAGTTCTGAATACCTGGCCACCAGGCTGTCCCTGATCCTCATAACCTCCCGGTCCATGGTAATTGTCTCAAGATCCCGGTGGGCTGCGCGAAGAATCGTTCCGCCCGGAGTTTCATATACCCCGCGAGACTTCATGCCGACAAAACGATTTTCTACCATATCAAGCCGCCCGATACCGTTTTCTCCACCCAGTCTGTTCAACTCCTGAAATAAGCTTCCCGGCGAAAGACTTTTACCGTTAATGGCCACAGGGTTGCCCTGCACAAAATCGAGTTCCAGATAGGTCGGGGTATCCGGAGCATCCTCTGGAGCTTTAGTCATTTTGAACATGGCGGGATCCGGCTCATTCCAGGGATCTTCAAGGATGCCCCCCTCAAAGCTGATATGCAGCAGATTCTCATCAGAACTGTATGGCTTCTCCCTGGTCACCGGGACAGGTATATTATGCTCATTGGCATAGCTTATCAGCCTCGTCCGTGAGTTCAAATCCCATATGCGCCAGGGCGCTATGATCTTCAAATGGGGATTCAAGGCCAGGTAAGTCAACTCGAAACGTACCTGGTCGTTCCCCTTTCCGGTGGCGCCATGGCTGACCGCATCCGCACCTTCAGCTGCAGCAACCTTAACTTGTTCCTTGGCAATAAGGGGGCGGGCCAGGGATGTTCCCAGGAGGTAGGCTCCTTCATAAATGGCATTAGCCCGAAAGGCTGGGAAAATAAAATCTTTGACAAAGGTCTCTTTCAGATCCTTGATGATGACCTTTTCAGCACCGGTTGCCATCCCCTTTTCCCGAACCGCATCCCAGTCTTCATCTTGGCCGAGGTCAGCTGCAAAAGCCACAACCGGGCACTGGTAACTTTCCTGAAGCCACTTCAGGATGACCGAGGTGTCAAGGCCTCCTGAATAGGCAAGAACTATTTTGTTAACTGCCATAAATAATCACCCCAAAAAAAGCGGTTCAAGTAATTCCTACAACAATTCGCTGTACTCTTTTATCGTTAAAGGCTGCGCAGCCGCCCTTTGTTTGTAAGCACTATCATGATGGAGACAATTAATGAAGGTAAATTCAGTTTGGAAAAAATTATTCATGCACTATGCAACCAAGACAATATTACGCAAGATGTTTCTCTAAAATGGCCTTATGAATATGAAGCTTATTTTCCGCCTGGTCAAACGCAACACAACGGGGTCCTTCCAGAACCTCTGCTGATATCTCTTCTCCACGGTGGGCGGGTAGACAGTGCAGTACGATACAGTCCGGCTTGGCATGGCTTACAAGTTTTGCATCGACCTGAAATCCCTGGAATACCTCCAGACGTTTCGCTTGTTCACTTTCCTGGCCCATACTGGCCCAGACATCTGTATTTATAACATCTGCACCCAGGACGGCTTCAACAGGATCACGCACCACTGTTATCCGCCCACCTGCCTCCTGCTGCACCTCCTGCAGAAGATCTTCCTGGGGGTCATAGCCTTGCGGGCAGGCAAGAACGAGCTCGAAACCAAATCTTAGTGCCGCCTCCACCCAAGAGTTGGCCATATTGTTCCCATCCCCCACCCAGGCTACTTTCAAGTTATCCAGCTGGCCTTTCTTTTCAATCACTGTCATCACATCGCTTAGTACCTGACAGGGATGAAAGAGGTCCGTCAAGGCATTAATCACCGGGATCGTTGCATAGCGGGCAAGTTCCGTCACCACTTCCTGGCCAAAAGTGCGGACCACCAAACCATCCACATAGCGTGACATCACCAGGGCCGTGTCCTTCAACGGCTCACTTCTGGCAAGTTGTGTTTCTTTTGCCGACAGAAAGATGACCTGGCCACCCAGGCCATACATCGCGGCTTCGAACGATACCCGTGTCCTGGTTGAAGCTTTTTCAAAAATCAGGGCAATGGTTTTGCCGGCCATCTGCGTATGACGCTTTAAGGCAGCGGTTTCCTGTTTCAGGGCAATAGCCCTGTCAATATAAGTAAACAGCTCATCCCTGGTAAAATCCCTGAGCCGTAATAAATGTAATGCCATGGTCCTACTCTCAGAAATAGTTAAGGCCCAATTTCCGTCTTAACTGGTTGGAAGTTAAGGCGGACAAATTGAGCCGAATAAAAAAATTTACTAGATGGCAGCGGTTTTGAAAAGTTTTTTTTACCCGCAAATGGAAATTATATCAATATGTTTTTGCGGCAACTCCTGCCAGCATCGGGCATCTCAGGGTTGAGTACAGAAAAAGTCAGGCAAGTTCGCATAAAACCTGGTCAACAGCCGCTATCAGTATATCTATCTCATCCCTGCTGACAACAAGTGGCGGAATAAAGCGCAGCACCGCATTGCCGGCGAAGTTAATGAGTATTCCCCGCTCAAAGAGCTTCTGCACAATGGCCTGCCCCTGCTCTATCCCTGCCTGGGTTAAAACCAGACCCTGGATTAAGCCCAAACCCCTCTGCCCACTGGCATATTTGGGGTATTTTGCTGCCAGGCCCGACAGTTTTTCGGCAAGATACTCACCTTTGCTCCTGACCTCGGCAAAAAAACCATCAGCCAGCATAACCTTCATGGTGGCTACCGCGGCAGCGGCCGCTACCGGGTTACCACCAAAGGTGGAGGCATGGGACCCGACCGTAAAAGACTCTGCAATCTTATCTGTGGTCAACATCGCCCCAATAGGCAGGCCGTTAGCCAGGGCCTTGGCAGATGTCAGGATATCAGGCACAACCCCCAGCTGTTCATAGGCAAATAGGGTGCCGGTCCTGCCAATACCTGTCTGCACTTCATCAAAAATAAGGAGCAGTCCTTTGCTGTCACAGAGCCGTCTAATTTTTTCCAGGTATTCTCTTGCCAGTGGCCGCACGCCGCTTTCGCCCTGCAGAGGCTCACAGAGTATTGCGCAGGTCCTTGGGGAAATAAGCTTTTCCAGGGCTGTTATATCACCAAATTCTGCATGCAGAAAACCGGCCGGCAGAGGTTCAAAGCCCTGGTGAAATTTCGGCTGCCCTGTGGCGGCCACCGTAGCCAGAGTGCGCCCGTGGAAGGACCCTGCAAGCGAGACGATCTCAAACCTCTCCGTCCCGCTATATTTACGTGCCAGCTTTATAGCCGCTTCATTGGCCTCTGCTCCGCTGTTCCCGAAAAATACTCGTTCGGCGAATGAATGGGCCACAAGAAGCTCGGCAAGCTCGGTCTGGGGCTGGGTGTGAAAGAGATTTGAGACATGGAGCAGTTTGGAAGCCTGCTCGCAGATCGCTTTTGTAACCTCCGGATGACAGTGACCCAGGCTGCAGACCGCTATTCCGGCAAGAAAATCCAGATATTTGTTGCCATCAGCATCTTCAAGCACACACCCCTGACCCTTGACAAGTACTGTGGGAAACCTGGTATACGTTTCAATAAACACCTTATTACTCCTTGCAATCCAGCTGCTGTTGCTCCCAATCATAACACTATCTCCGTGCCCACCCCCTCATGGGTGAACATTTCGAGCAAAATTGCATGCTCCACCCGTCCATCTATGATATGCGTTTTGGTAACCCCGGCTGCCAGGGCCGATTGACAACACTTGACCTTAGGGATCATGCCGCCTGCTATGGCACCAGATGCAACAAGTTCATCCACTTCGCGGCTGCTTAAGGACCCAACCAGCATGGAGTCCTTATTAAGCACACCCGCAACATCAGTGAGCAGGATAAGTTTCGCAGCCTTGAGATGGCCAGCGATTGCCCCAGCTACCAGATCAGCGTTGATGTTATATGAAAAATTATCTTCACCCACGCCCACCGGCGCTATAACAGGGATAAAGTCTTCTACCTCTATGGTCTGCAAGATATCAGGATTGACCTCTGTCACTTCTCCGACCCGGCCAAGATCAATCAACTCGGGCGGGGCATCTTTGGCCTGGCTTTTCTGGATTGTCATCTTCCTGGCCCTTATCAGGTCACCATCCCGGCCTGACAGGCCGACAGCCTTGCCCCCATGGTGATTAATTAATCCGACAATCTCTTTGTTAACCTTGCCCACCAGCACCATTTCAACGACATCCATGGTTTCGGTATCAGTAACCCGCATGCCCTCAACATAGCTGGGTTTGATCTGCATCCGCTCGAGCACCTTGTTTATCTGGGGCCCGCCGCCATGGACTATCACGGGATTTATACCGATATACTTCATTAGGATGACATCGAGGGCGAAATTCTTTTTCAATTCCTCGTCCACCATGGCGTGTCCGCCATATTTGATAACCACTGTCTTATTGTAGAATGCCCGTATGTATGGCAGAGATTCTATTAAAATTTTTGCCTTTTCTATAGATTCTTTCATTGTATTCACCTTGCAATCTGGATCTCTTATGGCCCAGCCTTAATATCAGCCAACCATCTTAATGATTCCTTGATGTTATGTAAAGGTCTCTTTGCTGGCGACCTTGTCTGCTGGCACTTTACAATCTCTTCAACAAAAAGTATGTTCACGGATTGGATGCAATATCATGCAGCATGAAAGTAATTTAAAAAATGACATAACATCTGACCAGTAGGCTACCAGTATGAGATTGCTAACTCTTTTTATTAGCTTCGTGTGTGCTTTCAGCTGGCCTTCCGGAGCCGGAAGCCAGGAAGGGACGGCCGCCGGCACACCCATCCAGATTGAAGCAGATCGCATGGAGACCTTCCAGGAGGATGGCAATGTTTTCTTCTCGGGAAATGTCAAGGCGAGTCAGGACAGCCTTATTATCCATGCAGATGAAATGACAGTGCGGTATACCAAGGCGGGCACCCCGCCAGATGCTTCTGCCGGAACAGTTGAAACCCTGACCCGGAAAATTGAAAAAATCATGGCAAAGGGCAATGTTAAAATTGTTCAGGATGATTGGATTGCTTCCGGGGAGACCATGGATTTCAATGCCAATGAAAGAATTGTCATTCTTGCCGGGAATGCGAAAGCCTGGCGTGATCAGAACATGGTGAGCGGAGAAAAAATCGTCCTGTACCTTGACGAGGGTAAAAGCGTAGTGGAAAGCAGCTCCAGTGAAGGTGAAAGAGTAAAGGCATATATATATCCGTCCTCACAAAAAAAAATTGAACCACAGAACCGTTAGGACTATTTAAAGCACTGCCGCAGGAGACAGCATGGCCCTTTTGGAAGCCAGGGAAATAGTAAAGCAATACCACAAACGCCGAGTAGTTGATGGAGTCAGCCTGCAGGTTGAGAACGGTTCCGTTGTTGGTCTGCTTGGACCAAACGGTGCCGGCAAAACAACCTCATTTTATATGATAGCCGGATTTGTAAGGCCTACATCAGGCAAAGTACTCCTGGCTGATGAGGATATCACCGGTTTACCTATTCATAAGCGCGCCCAAAGGGGAATCTCCTACCTTGCCCAGGAGCCGTCAGTTTTTAAGAAACTTACCGTGGAGGAAAATATCAGGGTCGTTCTTGAACCCCTGGGCCTTAAAAATGATGAAATCAACTACAGGATAAAAAGCCTCATGGAGGATATGAAAATTCAAGCGCTTGCAGACAACAAGGCCAATACCCTTTCGGGCGGTGAAAGGCGCCGCGTTGAAATCATGCGGGCCCTGGCCATAAAGCCGAGGTTCATTCTGCTTGATGAACCCTTTGCAGGCATCGACCCTCTCTCCGTTACAGACTTGCAGCAGATTATTATTGAACTCAAGAACAAAGGACTCGGAGTCCTCATTTCAGATCATAATGTGCGCGAGACCCTGTCTGTCTGCGATTATGCCTATATAATCAGCAAAGGGAAAATTCTAATCAGCGGCAACGCTGCGGAAATTGTCAAAAATGAAGAAGCCAGAAAAATCTATTTGGGCGAAAATTTCGCAATATGATACAATAGGGTGGCATGCAAAAAAGGTACCAATCAATTTATTTTTGCATTAAGTAACAAAAATAGTTTATTTATAAAAATGATTTTCTTGAAAAACAGCATGGTTCGATGGAGTAGGAATTCAAAAAAAGGTAACTGCCGGATATGTCTCTTGCTTTAAAACAACAGCTCAAATTAACGCAGCAGCTGCTGATGACCCCCCAGCTTCAGCAGGCTATAAAGCTGTTGCAGCTTTCCAGACTGGAGCTCGCTGACACTATCCGCCAGGAAATTGAACAGAACCCCCTGCTTGAGGAGATCAGTCCGGGTGATTCTGATTATGAAAACAGTGAGAACTCTCTCTCTGCCACTGAAGAAATCCCGGATATGCCGGAGCCTGAAAGAACCGGTGAAGTCAACATGGACGACGTTTCCTCCATGCAGGAAATAAACTGGGAAGATGATTATGCCAATTACTATGATGCCGGCTTTTCATTCACCAAAGAAGCTCCTGAACAAAACCGTTTAACCCAGATTGATTTTCTCACAAAAGAGACAAATCTCCAGTCGCATCTCCAATGGCAGCTTGCCCATACAGAACTGAGTGATGAACTTGAGGAGACATGTCTATTCGTCATAGGCAATTTGAATCCCAACGGCTTTCTCGAGGTATCAGTTGAGGATATTACGCGAGAAATAGGCTGCGATCAGGAAACAGCAGATCTTGCCATAGCTATCATCCAGGAGATGGATCCACCCGGGGTGGCAGCCACAAATGTTCAGGAATCACTACTACTGCAGCTTAAACGGCTAGGCCTTGAAAAATCGCTGGCAGCAGAAATTATCAAGGATCACCTGCACAGCCTGGAGCTGAAAAATTACGGCGACATCGCCAAGGCCGTTAAAAGACCGATTAAGGAAGTCCTTGCCGCCATAGAAATCATCACCCGGCTCAACCCTTTTCCAGGCGAGCAATATTCTGAGCGTGATGTGCATTATATCATCCCAGATGTCTTTGTTCACAAGGTGGGTGATGAATACCTTATAGTTTTAAACGATGAGGGATTGCCCCGTTTGAAAGTGTCTTCCGCTTACGAAGAAATTGTCGCAGGCGATGCTAACGCTTCGGCAGAGACCAAGGCCTACATCAAGGAAAAACTTCGGGATGCGATGTGGCTCATTAAAAGCATGCAGCAGCGGCAGCGTACGATATACAAGGTTGTGGATAGTTTGCTTAGGTTTCAGAAAGACTTTTTTGAAAAAGGCGTTCAGTACTTGAAGCCCCTAGTTCTCCGTGATGTGGCAGAAGACATCGGGATGCACGAATCAACGGTCAGCCGCGTGACCAACAACAAGTACATGCACACCCCGCAAGGCATCTTTGAGCTCAAGTACTTCTTTTCCACTGCCATTCCCCAGCAGGACGGGGAAGCTCTGGCAGCTGAGAGCATAAGGCAGCGCATTAAAATCATGATAAAAAATGAAAATCCCGAAAAACCGCTTACTGACAATGCCATTTCCAAGATCCTGACCCAGGAAAACATCAAGGTCGCCCGCCGGACGGTTGCCAAGTACCGGGAACAACTGGGAATTCTGCCTGTCAAGCACCGGCGAAAACCGAAACTCTAAATCCCTGCCTGAATCGAACCCCGATTTACTGTCTTTTATCTAGAGAAAACTTACAGACATCTTACCTTTCGCCTCCCCAGTTACTTGGAGGATGGTGCCATTGTCTATCTGTATTGATCTGAAATCCTTGGTCTCGAGTCCCTGAAAATACAGAACGAGACAGCGCAGAACAATAAGATGGCTTACCAGCAGCAGATTTTGTCCCGGCTCCCGCTCCCTTACCTGCTTAAAAGCCTCAACAGCCCTTTTTTGCACCTGCTGCAGGGTCTCACACCCCAACAGCTTAAAAGATTGGGGAGCAGAAAGCCACGTGGGATACTGCTCGTCATATTGTTGCCTGATTTCGTCCTTGGTCAAACCGTCCCAGTGCGGGATGTTAATTTCATTGAGTTCTGCAAGGATAGATACCGGGCTGTTGAGCAGCAATCCAAGAATTTCTGCAGACTCTAGGGTCCGCCTTGTAGGGCTGCTGTATATGGCTGCAATATTTTTATCGCGCAACCTCTTGCCCACTTGATGCATCTGCATTATGCCTTCTGCACTGAGATTTATGCCGGTTCTGCCAGCAAAACGGTTTTCCTTGTTAGCAGGGGTTAGACCATGGCGCACGAGGTAGATTGTTGACATGGATATGGAGTGACTAAAATTATAAGTGATCTCAAATGACTAAAGTTCAAAGTACATCATGCAGATAAATCTTCAAAACTCAGAATCTGTTATTTAGCATGACTAACAAACTGAAAGAAAGATATATTTTCTGTCTGGCTGGTTTTTAAAACTCTAGTCGCTTGTTACTTTTGGCACTTTAGGCACTAATATTACTGCTCCAGTATCAGATTCATCAACTCCTCAGCTGAAAGTTTGCTGCTTATCTCGGTTTCGGCTAGAAGGCTGTTTGCCAGATCCCTTTTTTCCTGGTGCAGTCTGACGATCTTTTCTTCAATCGTGTGCTTGGTGATAAGGCGGTAAATTGTCACAGGACGGACCTGGCCTATCCTGTGGGCCCGGTCCGATGCCTGATCCTCCACAGCCGGATTCCACCAGGGATCCATGTGGATGACATAGTCTGCAGCGGTCAAATTGAGACCCAGGCCACCGGCCTTGAGGCTGATGAGGAAAAGATCCCCCTGGCCCGCCTGAAAGGCCTCCACTTCCTTTTCCCGCTGCTTCACAGGCGTCGCCCCATCAAGATACCGGTATTCGATCTTTTTTTTATCAAGAAAAGAGCGTATAATCTGCAAATGACCCACAAACTGACTGAACACCAGGGCTTTATGTCTGTTTTCCAACAGCTCAGCTACCACTTTCTCAAAAAGAAGCAGCTTTGAACTTTCAATGTCAGTTTCAGGCATAACCAGCTTGGGGTTGCAGCAGGCTCTGCGCAGCTTCATGATTTCGGCTAGTATTTTGACCGTATATACCTTGCCATTGTTTTTTCCGACTGAACCTCCGTAGGCGATTTTTCTTTTCACCGGGCGGGCAGACAGGGTGTTATCAACTGCAAGGTTTTCCAAGGCTTGACGGCGCATTGCCTCATAAAATGCCTGTTCCTCATCATTCATTTCCACCTGCAGGGTAATTTCTGTTCGTGGCGGCAGCTCCTCCAATACCTGGGCCTTGCTGCGCCGCAATATGAAAGGCCGTATAAGCTTCTTCAGCTTTCGCCTCACTGCCTGGTCCCTGAAACGCTCAATGGGGATGGCAAAACGCTGCGTAAAGCTTTCCAGCGAACCCAAAAGACCTGGTATAATGAAATTAAAGAGGTTCCATAGCTCCCCAAGATGGTTTTCAATCGGTGTCCCGGTGGTCAGGAGCTTAAATCTTCCATTAAGTGCCATCGCAGCCTGTGAGCGCTTGGTTTCCATATTTTTTATGGCCTGGGCCTCATCAAGAACAATGACCTGCCAGTCTATTCCGGCCAGGAGTTTTGCCTCTTGCTGCAGGAGAGTATAGCTGGTCACCAGTACATCAAATTCTTTCAGGGATTGTACAAGTTTTCTCCTGTTTCTGTTTCCAAGCAGGTGCATGTTCAGGGTCGGTGCAAAACGGTTGGCCTCCTGCAGCCAGTTCATGCAAACCGAGGTTGGCGCAACGATAAGTATTGGTCCATTACAGGTTTTTTCCAGAATAATTGCCAGAGCCTGCAGTGTTTTTCCTAGACCCATATCATCGGCCAGGCAGGCACCTCCGCCCCAGTGTGCCAGCCTCGAAAGCCACTTATAGCCTTCGATCTGGTAATCACGCAAATCAGCCTGCAGGGTCGAGGGCACCTGTGGATCAAGTAACTGTGCCTCCCTGATCAGCTGCAACTGTGCCGCCCAGGCCGCATCTGTTTCAAGGTGCCCAATACCCTGAATAATATTATCCATGGCCATGGAGGCTAGGGGATGTATACGCAGGGAACGGTCACCTGTGTCCTGTCTGCTGTGCCCATCAGCAATAGAAGAAAAATCATCAAGACGGCGGCGAAACTCATCGGTCAGTGCAAGAAAGTCTCCATTGCCCAGAGGCAGAAACCTGCCTGAATTCCTGCGGGCCAGTTCCACAAGTTTTTTCATATCGATAACCAGGGACTCGTCTATGGACAGAGAGCCTGTCATTGCAAACCATGAAAGGCCTTTGCTTCCCTTAATTCTGCGCACCTGCAGGCTGAGCCTGTCGGGGGAGGCAAGCTGCCGCACGGTAATCTGTTCGCCTTCCGGCCATTCAATTACGACTTTATCCATAATGGTCTTAAGCTCCAGCAGGACTGACAGGCAAACATCCGTCTCCTGCAGCAGCCACTCCCGGCCCCTTTCTTCAACTTCCGCCAAGGTCGGGCATGCTGCCTCAACCTCCCGGACCTTGTGCCGCTCCTGAACCAAATTTCTCCTGGTTTGGAGCCTCTGGCCGTCAACTTCAGCCATAACATTTTCAGCGCCCTGTCCCGGTTTTAAATACGGGCCCTTGGGGCCAAAAGGTTTCACAAACATAGCCAGCTTGAAGCCTTCCCCCAGAGGGATAAGCTGAATATAGATCTGTGAACTGGCAGTCACCCCTTTCATGAGGTCTTTTTTGCCGTTTAAGGTGCTTATCTCGTCAGCATCGAGAGCTATGGCTGAATGCACCGTCATGAATGAAGAAAGATTGCCCACGGCAGCCAAGACCTCTCTGCTGTGTGTTGCCGGAACCCGCAATCCATTACTTGATATTATCCTTGCGATATCCTTATGTTTCTTCGTTATCTCAATAATTTTAAACCGGGTAAGTGTTTCCCGGATAACTGCGATACCTTCATGGGAAAAATCCTTTAAAAGTTTGACATGCAGATGATCTTCATACTTTTCAACAAGCAGTTCCGGCTCTCCCTTGACAAACTCTACAGAAATATCAGGGGATTCCTCGAGAAAGAGCCGGGGATGACCAACCATTGCCGGCAGTGTTTGCTTCAGATCAAAACTGTAACTGACCTTCCGATTGTCCTGTTCCCGCTTTAATGTTTTACATATCCGCCGGTCATTATCCGTCATAAAATCCATGTTCCGGCAGGAATAAAGCCTGGAAAGAGCTATTGGTCTCCCCTTGCTCCAGACATTGTCCTGACCATACCTCTGTTCCCTGGCAGATATGGTGACCAGTCCATCATGATACCCCACCAGCCAGATCATTCGGCATTTGCCCGTGGTTTTTCCCTGTCGCGGCTCTGAATCTTCGGTGATACTCAGCAGTGCCTTCAGTCTGCGCTTCCAGAGATCTTCTATAACTACCGTATCGGCAACAGATGCCATTCCCGTTTTACTGGCAACCTCTCCCGCAAAACTGAGCATTTTCTGATCCTGCTCAACCCTGCCGAGCAACTCGGCAAATACCATGGCAATCCACTGGAATCCATTTTCACTGGCCCTGCTCCATAGCAGCCTTAGGACGCCATAACCCTCTGGCTCGCTCGAAGGTGCAGGCAGACAGCCGCTCAGCCAGAATCGAAGAAGTGCTCCAAATAAGACAGTAATACTGTTGGCACTGAAAACAGAGGAATCCAGGGAAAGATCAATTGTGCCGCTTTCCTGGACCGAAAGAAAATGGTCCAGCATTTCATAGGCGCCCAAAAGCATATTATCGGACTGCTGGGTCCGCACCGTGTCAATGAATTTGCGAATGCGGCGGAAAGAACTTACATCAGAAGTTTTCAATAATGCCAGTATGAAAAAGAGACCGGCAATACCGGGGAAGAATACCCTTCTTCTGTGCCCAATCCTTTTCAAATGGTGCAGGTCTGTCTCAAACTGCTTCAGGGCCTGATCATTGTTGCCCAACATGAAGTCAATACAGCCTGTCATACCGCTGGCAAAAAATGATTCAGGGTTTTCCCGGATAAGTTTTTTCACCTCTGGCAGGCGGCCGCGCCACAGGAGAAAACCTGCCAGCAGACGGTGAAAAGGAAGCCTCTCTTCAGCAGGGATTTCCTGCAGTGTTTCTGCGCTGTTCAAGTAAGAAAGAGGTCTTTCAAGAACGGACAGATAATGCAGGGAGTAGTTGAGCATCTGGCTCAGTATATAAAACTGCAGGGAGGGAGCTAAGCCCCTCAGCCATGCAGGATCAAACGGGTTATTACAGAATCGCACAGCCGGAAAACGTTTGACCACCTCATCCTCACACAGTTTATCGAGAACATGGTGCATATTTTCCAATTGCACCATGTTGTTGGTGTACAAGCCGATCCTATATTCACGCATGGCACGCCTACACCGTTGTGGGCCTTTTGGCTGATATTGTGAAAAAGGAATCTCGCTTTGCACAGCCTGGGCCATATTCCTGTAATTTCCTGCTGCGACTGCATCTCTGCTTACAAGTTCAACAAGTTCATCCGGACAGCGGCAGTCACTGTCAAGCAGTTCAAGATCCTGCAGTTTTTTTAGATAGGGAGCCAAAGTGGCTGAAGTAAGCCATTCGCCACTCGGAGCTGTTATTCTGGCCCGGCGCAGACAGTTGGCAAAGGTGATGCGGTTAACTGCTTCATAGGTTATGGAGGCAAGGTGGAGAAGTGCCCTCTCAAAAGATGATACGGTTTGATAGGCAGCGAGTATGGTACCTCTGTGTGGGTGCTTTGCTTCAAGTATCATGGAAATAATAAGACCAGGATAGAAAGCCGGTCTTAGAGGATTTTCGCTCTAAGTCAACGCGCTTCAGACCTTCTAACGACATGCTGCGAAGTAAAATGCTTCACAATGCTGTCGACCAGGTCAGGTATTGTATAGTCGGCCGGCTGCACATCGACGTGCAAACCGAATTTCTCAGCAGTTTTTGCCGTTATCGGACCAATGGCAGCCACGGCAATCCCTGACATAAGCTCCTGCAAATCAGCCGGAGTAGTTATATCCAGAAGCTTTACAAAATTCTTCACAGTTGATGAACTGGTAAATGTCACCATAGCAACACTTTTTTCCTGCAAAGTTCTGCGGAGTTCTTTCTGTAGTTGCTCACCCCCATTGCCCATGGGTAAGACGTTTTGATAAACAGGGGCAATGGTAACTTCAGCACCTGCCATACTCAAGGCCTCAGGCAGGGCCTCTCTCGCCTTCAAGGCCCTGGGGATCAGAATGCGCAGATCTTTTACGCCCGTTTGGATGAGAGTTTCAGCCAAACCTTCACCGGTAAATTCCTGAGGCAGAAGATCAGCCCTGATACCCCTGCTCAACAGGGCGTCAGATGTTACCCTGCCCACTGCCGCTATCTTCGGACCCTTGAGGTCCCTGGCATCCATTCCCAGTTCAAACAAACGCTTGAAAAAATAATCAACAGCATTGATAGAGGTAAACAACAGCCAATGGTAGGTTTCCATTTCTTTCAGGGCCTGATCCAAGATTCCATACGATGCAACAGGTTCGAGCGCGATTGTCGGATATTCAAGACATTCTGCCCCGAAATTTTCAAGAAGATCTACCAGTTCACTTGCCTGGTCACGTGTCCTGGTAACAATGATCCGCTTGCTGAACAGCGGTCTTTTCTCATACCAGTTTATGGTGTCCCGCAAGTTTACAACCTCGCCGATCACCACAAGTGAGGGCGGTTTTATGTTATTTTTTCTCACAACCTCGGCAATATTCTCAAGGTTGCCCACAACCGTTCGCTGTTCCGAAGTGGAAGCCCAGCGCACTACGGCAACAGGAGTATGCGGATCACGCCCGTACTTTATGACCTTTTCCGTAATGGCTTGCAGGTTTTTAATTCCCATGTATACCACGATAGTGCCAACACCTGTGGCAAGTTTATCCCAGGCTATGTTGCTGTCGGTCTTCGACGGGTCTTCATGGCCGGTAACAAACGCTACCGTAGAAGTATAATGTCTGTGGGTAATCGGGATGCCGGCATATGTTGCCGCTGCAGTAGCCGAGGTGACCCCGGGCACAACTTCAAAGGGGATGCCAGCTTTTACAAGCTCCTCGATCTCCTCGCCGCCACGCCCGAAAATAAAGGGGTCACCGCCTTTCAACCGGACTACCTTTTTCCCGGACATAGCTCTATTAACAAGCATTTGGTTTATTTCTTCCTGGGTATGGGTATGCTTGGTGCCACCCCGTTTACCAGCATAAATAAACTCTGCGTCCCTGGGCACATATTTGAGGAGCTTCCTGCTGGCCAGATAATCGTAAATCACGACCTCGGCCCGCTCCAGGAGCTGTTTGCCCCTGATTGTAATCAGGCCTGGATCTCCCGGCCCGGCCCCCACGAGATATACCATTGGAGCGGAAAGCTTTTCTGTGACTTTTCTCACAGGCGGTCTGCTGCCTTTGTCCTGGACAACTTCCTTGCTTGCTTGACTCATGCCTGACCGTATACTTCATCGAGAATCTCTCTGCCGCCCATATCGAGAAGTCTGTTGGCCAGCTGGGTTCCCAGTTCTTTTGCCTTTTCGATAGGGCCTGCAAGTGAATCCTTCAGCACCTCCTTGCCATCAATCGAGGCTACAAGGCCGGTCAGTTCCACCTCGCCGTTGTGGACTTCCGCAAAAGCACCTATTGGCACCTGGCAGCCGCCCTCAAGCCGGTGGAGGAATGCCCTCTCCGCCGCAACTGCCACAGTTGTTTTGTCATCGTTAAGAAAGGCCAGACCTGCGAGCAGTTCAGCATCATCCTTGCGCAGTTCAATGCCCAGAGCTCCCTGGCCGACTGCAGGCAGCATTTCCCGGGCTGTAAAATAACCTGTTGCCCTGCTGCTCATGCCAAGACGGTTCAGGCCTGCTGCTGCCAGTATGATTGCCTGGAACTGCCCTTCATCAAGCTTGCGCAGTCTTGTGTCGAGGTTGCCGCGCAGATCAACAATTTTAAGATCCGGACGCAAGGCGGCAAGCTGGGCCCTGCGCCGTAGACTGCTGGTGCCAACTGTTGCTCCCTGCGGCAGGTCGGCTAGAGTTTTATAGCGGGCTGAGATAAAGGCATCATGAGGGTTTTCACGCAACGGGATAATACCTAAATGCAGCTCTTCTGGAAGTTCAGAGGGCACATCCTTCATGCTGTGGACTGCCAGGTCAACATCCTTGCGCAGCAGGGCCTCCTCAATTTCTTTTACAAACAAGCCCTTGCCTCCCACCATGGCCAAAGGGACGTCAAGGATTTTATCTCCCTTGGTCACTATAATAACCAACTCTACCGAGACCCCGGGATGCTGGGCTTCAATCTGTTTTTTGACCCATGTGGACTGAGTCGTTGCCAAAAGACTGCCGCGGGTGCCTATTTTTATATGCTTTCTCATGCGTGAATCCTTTTCTGGTTATATTCTCGTTGTTTTTTCTAACTGACAGTTAAGCAATTGATTCCTGCTTGTGCCTGTCTAATGACATGAACTGCAGCTTGAGCTGGAACAACTGGAACAGCCTGAACCGCTGCTCGAACCACCTGATGAAGAAGAATCGCCACTGCTCCGATGCGCGAAAACCGACATCTGCTTTTGCAGATCTCCGCTCTGACATTCCGGACATTTCGGCTTGCTGCTCCCCATGACGAGTGCTTCGAATTCCTTGCCGCAGGATCGACAGATAAAATCAAATAATGGCATCTGTTATTCTCCCAATACACTATGAAAATATTATCATGGCAGACGTATATCAAGGCTTAAGTCATGCAGACTGGTTATAATTCTGCCAGGATAATTTGACCATCCCGCAGTATATCCATATTGGGGAACTATCGTCAAGTTTTTGCATTAAAAGAATGTTACTGAAAAGTCGATCAGCCTGAAGACGCTATAAAAACTCTGATCAATTTGTTATGAATGCATTGCGCAGCAAGTTTTTCAGGAACAACTCATGAATGAGAAATTAAGAATGCGGCAGAGAAAAAACTGCCGCATTCTTATAAAATCCTAGGCAAGTTCTTTCATAATGGCATCAGAAACCTCAGCTATGGAAGGAGTCCCATCCACTGATATCACTTTGGGGCCTTTAAGTTGCTTGAAATAGTTGACCGCGGCCATTGTACCTGTAACCTCATCGTAGTAAATATTATGCCGCTTATCAATGGCAGTGTCATCCTGGTCATCAGGCCTGGTTTTCAGATCCCCGCCGCAGACGCGGCAAACCAGCTTGCCTTCCTTTTCCACCGGTTTTATGGCATCAAAGGCGATATGGTTTGGATGATTATTGTCATTAACGCAAAGACGGCGCCCGGTGATGCGCAGCTTGGCAATGTCTCTGTCCAGAACGATCTCGATAACATAATCAAGATCTATCCCCGCATCAGCCAAAGCCTTGGCCAAAGTCTCGGCCTGCACCTTATTGCGCGGAAACCCGTCAAGCAGCCAGCCATTCTTACAGTCATCCTCTTTAAGCCTGTCAAGGATCATGGGTATAGTAATTTCATCCGGCACCAGGTCTCCCCTGTCGATATATTCTTTGGCTTTTTTCCCGAGTTCAGTGCCCCCACCGATATTCTGCCGAAAAATTGCGCCGGATTCGATATGCGGCATATTATATTTCTTTTGGACAATGGCGCCCTGGGTGCCCTTGCCGCTTCCATTGGGTCCAAATACCAAGATGTTCATGTGCTGCTCCTTTGTTATCAATTAATCTGTTAATAAAAAAAACCACCTAACTCTTTAAAATAAAATGGCTTTGATGAAACCAAGCAAATGAAGCACCATTCATTTTTTAAAAGGGCAACTATATACTATATGAAATTTGATGCAAATAAAATATTTGCAATCCATGCTGCACCTGAATGAGATGGGACCATAAAGGCAGGTCTGGCCCAGTGGATAGTCCTGGACCATCGACCCCCTGCACCCTAGTTGCTGCCCTACTAATTTTTTGACATCATCGCGCAAAGAAGGTAATTCTTGTATCCTTGCAGAGAAAATCATTGTATAAAGCCTTCCGAAAATCATTCTTTGCAGATTTTTTAATAACCATTTCGACTTTCAGGAGTGACTGTATGGAGGAAATAAAAATTGGTTTAATCGGCTTCGGCACTGTGGGCAGTGGCCTGGCCCAGGTCCTTTACGAACAGCAAACCAGGCTGGGAAAAAGGGTCGGGGCTTCCATACGCTTGAGCAAAGTTGCCGACATCATGGTAGAGTCTCTGCCGGACCACATTGCACAAGGCGGCAAGGTTTTACTTACAAAGGATGCCGATGATATATTTACTGACCCGGAAATTACTATTGTTGTTGAACTTATCGGGGGTATCGAGCCGGCCAAATCATTTATATTAAAGGCAATCGACCATGGAAAGCATGTTGTGACCGCCAACAAGGCGCTCCTCTCCCTGCATGGGCAGGAAATATTCGAGGCGGCAGCCCGCAAGGGAGTCGAGGTCGGTTTTGAAGCGAGTGTCGGCGGTGGCATTCCTGTAATCAAGTCACTCAAAGAGGGGTTGGTCGGGAACAAAATTCTTTCCATTATGGGTATCATGAACGGTACGGCAAACTACATTCTAACCCAGATGACTGACCATGCGATTCCATTTGAGGAAGTTCTCAGGGATGCCCAGGAAAAAGGTTTTGCCGAGGCAGACCCGACCTATGACATTGAAGGTATTGATACGGCCCACAAGCTGGTTATCCTTATGACCATTGCCTATGGCACCCACATCCATCTTGACCAGGTCACTACCGAGGGTATCTCCCGTATCCAGCCCATCGATATAGAATTTGCCAGGGAGTTTGGTTACCGCATCAAGCTGCTGGCAATCAGCCGCAATCATGGTGACCATGTAGAGGCACGGGTGCATCCTACTATGGTCCCTGAAAAGCACCTCCTGGCAAATGTCAATGGTGCTTACAACGCCATCCAGTTCAAAGGTGACATGGTCGGTAATGTTGTGCTGTACGGACTTGGTGCCGGCATGATGCCGACAGGCAGTGCTGTTGTTGCAGATGTGGTAGATATTGCAAGAAATATCCTGACTGACTCTGTACAGCGGGTTCCTTCTCTTTCCTACCTCCCTGACCATTTTCGAACACGCAGAATTACACCTCTGGAAGACCTGTGCTGTCCTTACTATTTCAGGATGACCGCCCTGGATAAACCCGGTGTTCTTTCAACAATATCAGGCATTCTTGGCAACCATGGCATCAGCATTGAGTCGGTTATCCAGAAAGGCCGGGGCCACAAGGAGGCCGTCCCCCTTGTCATCCTGACCCATGAAGCCGTCGAGGCCGCAGTCCAGCAGGCTGTTGCTGAAATCGACGCACTGGATATTGTAACTGATAAAACCGTTAAGATACGAATCCTTACGAATAACGGAGACGAAGAGTAACAGGAGGCTTCAAGCGGGCTTGGCTTCAAGGTGTTGATGCTAAAAGCATGCAGCCAAATCACGGAACTAAACTGGAAGCTGTTTCTACAGTAGCAGTTTCAGCATGAAACATTTTTGTTCAAGCAGAAGTCTTTACTCACAAATACTCGATATCACACGGCTAAAAAACGAATAAATCAAATAATATAATTAGCCTTAAGTATGAGAGAATGCTTTTCTCTATAAACCTTGGCCCCTAGAACCTTTAAACCATTAAATAAGCATTGCTAATGAAGTACATTATTCTTGTGGGTGACGGCATGGGTGACCTGCCCTTGCCTGATCTGGGATACAGGACTCCACTTGAGACTGCAAATACTCCGACCATGGACAGCCTCAGCCGGCATGGCGAACTGTTCAGACTGCAAACCATACCAGCAGGTATGCAGCCGGGCAGCGATATCGCCAACCTGTCCCTTCTCGGTTACCAACCGCAAGATTTCTATACCGGCCGCGCCCCTCTTGAGGCTGCCAGCATGGGTATCGAACTGGCTGCAGACGAGACAGCATACCGCTGCAACCTGGTAAGCCTGAAAAAAACCGACTCCGATTCACTCATCATGATTGATTTCAGCGCCGGTCATATCCCAACCGCTGAATCAAACATTTTAATCAATGGAATCCAGGAGGAACTGGGATCTGACCTGTTCCATTTTTATCCGGGCATCAGTTATCGGCATCTGCTGATTTGCAAAAACAATCTTGCAGGTTTAGTCACTGTCCCTCCCCATGACTATATAGGCAAAGATGTTGCAGAATACTGGAAACGGTACCTGCAATATCCTGAATTGCGTAGCATGCTTGAAGCAGCCTGTAACCTCCTTGAAAACCACCCGGTCAATAAAAAGCGTTTACAAAAAGGGGAGCTGGCCGCCAATTCCATCTGGCTCTGGGGAGAAGGCAAGGCCCCGACCATGCCCACCATCAAGACGCAATTCGGCCTGCAAGGCAGCCTCATCTCTGCTGTTGACCTGCTCAAAGGCATTGCGGTATATGGCGGCCTGGATGTTATCAACGTCGAGGGAGCTACAGGTTATCTTGATACCAATTATGCAGGCAAGGCAGCGGCAGCCCTTGCTGCACTGGCTCATCAGGACTTTGTCTTTGTCCATGTAGAAGCACCGGACGAGGCGGGTCATAAAGGCAGTATACCTGAAAAGATCAAGGCCATTGAAGACTTTGACTCGAAAATCGTGAAACCAATCTTTGCAGGGTTGCAGTCCATGGCGAAGAAGCAGGATTTTCGACTGGTTGTCTGTATGGATCATTTAACCCCTATCAGTATCAGGACCCACTCAGATCAACCGGTACCGGTCCTGCTGTATGATTCCCGGCAACAGGGCCCCCAAAGCGGCCTTTCCTATTCAGAAAAAAATGCCGAGAAGACTGGTATCCTCGTTTCAAGTGGCCGTGATTTTTTCTATAAACTACTGCAAAGAGATCGGACGAGGACATGAAGCTGCCAATGCCGGGACCTGTTCACAGAACAAGCTGCAGAGTGCTTTATGGAGATACCGACGCTGCGGGAGTGGTCTACTATGCCAACTACTTGCGCTTTTTTGAAAAAGGCAGGACCGAATACATGCGGGATCTGGTGGTGACTTACCGTGAAATAGAAAGCCTGGGGCTGTTGCTGCCCGTTATCGAATGCTATTCCAGGTATAAGGCACCTGCTGCCTACGACGATCTGCTCATCATCGAGACAACACTGACGGAATTGAAGAATGTTTCCTGTCGTTTTAATTACCGCATATACAGAAATGACAGCGATGAGTCAAAAACCTTGCTGGCCAAGGGCTACACCGTACATGCTTCTGTGAACCGCGCGGGCAAGTTGACACGGCTACCCCCGCAGCTCCTTGAAAAACTAGCCAAAATTCTCTCTGTTCCGAAATAATCATCAATCAGGCCTCTTGACTTTTCTGGCAATTCCTGTAGTATGTTGCGCTCACATGACGCGGGGTGGAGCAGTCCGGTAGCTCGTCGGGCTCATAACCCGAAGGT
>Ga0209536_100001446_pt1 | contig 39479 bp, 36 predicted proteins | sample DeeMarSeWOR28_12_FD_187461 | JGI IMG/M metagenome (GOLD analysis project Ga0209536, IMG submission 187461) | Marine sediment microbial communities from White Oak River estuary, North Carolina - WOR-2-8_12 (SPAdes) (version 2) | ecosystem: Environmental > Aquatic > Marine > Intertidal zone >... | reverse complement strand
CGCATCGGCACCGGCATCCACCAGGGCTTTCCCACCGTCAGCAGTACCCACATTCCCTACCACAAGATCAATATCCGGGAATGCTTTTTTCACTTTTTTTGCCATTTCAATGACCCCTTTTGTATGGCCATGGGCCGTATCTATTACAATGGCATCCACACCGGCCTCGACAAGTGCCTCAACTCGCTCCAGTGTATTGAGGGTAACACCGATACCGGCTGCCACCCGAAGGCGACCCTTTGTGTCTTTGCATGAATTGGGACGGTCTTTAGCTTTGGTAATATCCTTATAGGTAACCAGGCCGATCAATCGGTTATTTTTATCCACAATGGGCAATTTCTCAATTTTATGCTTCTGAAGAATGTGGGCGGCCTTACTCAGATCTGTTTCTTCATTGGTGGTGACCAGATTATCCTTTGTCATGACTTCTTTTATCGGTTTCTCCCCCTGTCGTTCAAATCTCAGGTCCCGGTTTGTGACAATGCCAATGAGTATCCCACCGTCGCGGACAACAGGAATACCACCAATTTTGTATTCATCCATCAGATTCAATGCATCCTGGACCGTCGCATCTGCTTCGATGGTAATGGGATCAAAAATCATGACATTCTCAGCCCGTTTTACCTTCCGAACCTCTTGTACCTGTTGCCTGATCGTCATGTTCTTATGTATCACGCCAATGCCCCCTTCCCGGGCAATAGCTATAGCCAGCGCAGCTTCAGTCACAGTATCCATTGCAGCGGAGACAATAGGTGTATTTAATATGATATTCCGGCTGAATTTAGAACTGGTATCTGCATCTCTCGGTAACACATCTGAATAGGAGGGCACCAATAATACGTCATCGAAGGTAATTCCTTCACTCAGTATTTTGTCTGACTGGAATGACATTGTGGTAAAATTTAATTATTTTTAAGTGGCGCAAATTACAAAAAAATCGTGGATGGAGAATGCGTTCCGGGGTTTTTATTTCCTGGTACCCGGCAATTGGATACTGCGCAGAAAGGCCACAAAATGGATCGTAAAAACTAGTTATCAAATTATTCAAAAACGGCACCCTTTCTTGTGGATCTTTATCATCAAATACTGGTCAGGTATTGGGGATTCTCAAAATTCAGACCCCTTCAGGAGGATATTATTAAATCCATATCTGCCGGTCTTGATACCCTGGGTCTGATGCCCACCGGAGGTGGTAAATCGGTAACCTTTCAGATTTCCTCCCTTTCAAAATCCGGTATATGCCTGGTGGTATCCCCATTGATTTCATTAATGAAAGACCAGGTAGAACAATTGAAAGAAAAGGGCATTAAGGCCACCGCCGTGTATTCAGGGATGTCTCAAAAGGAGATAGATATAACCCTGGACAACTGCATTTATGGTGATTACAAATTTCTATATATTTCACCGGAGCGCCTGGGTACCGATTTATTTCGTGTCCGGGTTGCGAAAATGAATGTCAATTTAATTACCGTGGATGAGGCCCATTGCATTTCCCAATGGGGTTATGATTTCAGACCATCGTATTTGAACATTTCCGAATTGAGAGATATCCATCCCGATGCACCCATTCTGGCCCTTACCGCCACAGCAACAGAAGATATCCTGGATGATATTCAGAATAAATTAAAATTCCGGAAAAAAAATGTTCTCAGGACCAGTTTTGAAAGAAAAAATCTGGTTTATAATGCACTTGAAGTCGATGATAAGATATATCATATCAATAGAATCGTGGCGAAAACAAAAGGTGCCGCCATCGTGTATGTCCGTACCCGAAAACATGCCCGCGAAATAGCTGAGGAGCTTCAGAGAAATAAGATATCGGCAACATATTATCACGCAGGATTGGAATACCGGGTCAGAGAAATGCGCCAGGAGCAATGGGGAACTGGCAAATACCGGGTGATGGTTGCGACCAATGCATTCGGTATGGGTATTGATAAAGCAGATGTCCGGCTGGTGGCCCATTTTGATATCCCGGACTCCATTGAATCCTATTTTCAGGAAGCCGGACGCGCAGGACGCGATGAAAAGTCTGCAGAGGCCATTTTACTTTACAATAAGACCGACCGGTCGAAAATGGAGAAAAGGATACAGGTAAATTTTCCCGAACCGGAGCATGTTAAGAACGTATATGAAGCCCTGGGTAACTTTTTACAGGTGCCTGTAGGATCCGGAAAGAACGGGGTATTTGATTTTAATATTCTGGATTTTTGTGCACGGTACAAAATGGATCTGATCAGTACGTATAACAGCTTTAAAATGCTTGAACGGGAAGGATATCTTGAACTCACAGAAGAAATTAAGAATCCGTCAAAAGTGCACTTTTTAGCTGAACGGGATGACCTGTATCGATTTCAGGTGGCCAATAAGGCGTTTGATGGATTTATTAAATTATTATTAAGAGCCTACACCGGCCTCTTTACGGAATTTGTTAGCATCAATGAATCGTTCCTTGCCCAAAAGGCCAAACTCAGTGATGAGTCGGTTAAGTATTATCTTGAAAAACTGAACGCACTAAAAATCATACAATATATTCCCCAGAAGAAATCGCCGTTCCTGATTTATACTGAGGAACGCCTGGATATTCGAAATCTGAAAATATCACATGAGAATTTTGTTAAGAGAAAGGAAGGATTCATATTGCGACAGGACAAAATTTGGGAGTATGCCAATTTGAAAGCCAAATGCAGAAGTCTGCACCTGTTGCATTATTTTGGTGATAAAGACGTATCCCGCTGCGGGCGGTGCGATGTTTGCACACGTCGTAATGAGCTGGATCTGAGCGAATACGAATTTGACCTCATATTGGATCAGATAAAGGATACACTGAAGAAAGAGGCCATGAGCCTGGAGTCTGTTGTCGCCCGGACCCCGTTCCCGGAGGAAAAGGTCTTAAAGGTCATACGGTTTCTTATCGATAATAATAAAATAAAATATACCGGCGATCAGCATATCATCTGGACCAAACCATTCCAAACATAGCACCATGGAAGATTCTCACCACAATGGCATCGATTCAGAACAGACGATTGAATTTGTACATCAGGCAGGTCAGTTTATTGAAACCCTGATCCAATCAGGATCATTGAAGAGGTCAGAATTACTAAAAAAATTGCAGGTTCAGCTTCCGGATCTTTACATTCGTGCATTGCAATTACCAAGGGTCGCATCCATCTTTGAAGAATCCAACCAGAAATTTGTGACAGAAGAAGAATACGACCATTTAAAAGACCATCTAACACTGAAATTTGGATATCTGAACGATTATCTTGAGATCGTGGAACCGGATTTTAGCGAAGCTGACGGACCAGTACCAGCGACCCTCGCAGAAGATATGGCCGACATTTACCAGGACCTGAAAGATTTTTTAATGCTGTACCAGGTAGGTGATGAAGACATCATGAATGATGCCGTCTGGGAGTGTCGGTTGAATTTTGAACGTTACTGGGGGCAGAAATTACTCAACAGCCTGAGACAGATTCACAAGATCCTCAATGCGACGGATCCCATACAGGAAGATGAAACACATACATTGGATTCAGAAAGGTCCTTTACGATCGATACAAATGCGTGGTTTATCAGTCAAAGGCAAAAGGATTTCCAGGATTCCGATGGGGCAGATTAAGTTTTTGATTACCCGGGCAATCGGATGCTCATTCCAGTACTCAGAAACCAGGTCCGGGTATTCAATCCCAATCCTCCTGACGCATCCCACTGTATGTTTTCCCTGATAAGCAGCGTGATACCACCATCGAATTTCAACTCCATGGAATGAAAGTGAATCCAGCTGCCATAGATTTCAGCAAATGCACCCAGTTTTTTGAACGATGTACCAACAACCAGGCTGTAAATCAGGCTGCCACCATGGACATTGACCGGCCCAATCCAACCCAGGTTATAACCCAGACCAACCGATTGTGCAATGCTATGGGAGGCTGCCATGATGATACTCGGAACGACCATCTTTTGTGTGTAGTCTGGACTTCCAATCGGGATACTGCCGGAAATGATCATCGCCATTTCAGGTATTAATCCCTGTCCTTTCATTAGATTGAACTTGACCCCAAAGGTCAGATCATCAATACCGTTGATGGTATTGAGACTATCATTATTAATATATCGTGTTGATTTGAACTGGTCGCCTAATCGCAATTCAAACCCGCGAAACAATCCATATCGAAGTAAAATGGATGGAAAACTATATTCCCATAATGTGGATTCGTCGATTATGGTTGATCCCAATAAGAAACCACCCTCGATTTGGAAGGCCTTATGAGGGACCGTCCTGGAGGATTCGGTTTGGTCGGGCCGGTCTGTCACGAGTTCCTCGGGCTCCTGACCAATCAGGCTGGTTACCTGGAACAGCCCCGTGAAAAAAAAGATCAGAAATATCCGGACCACATCCATGATGATAATTTATATACGCATACAATACCAGAACAAATAAAGAAAAAAAATTAATGATTCATTAATTTTCATTTCTTCAGGCGGTTATCAATGCACATTATCATTTTAAAATATGCTTTGTATCTTCGCACATAAATCAGTACGGCAGACAGATGTTTAAAACCACCATTTCGAGAGATGAAATCAATGTACTTCCCATCGCCACGTATCCGAATAACATCATTTTATTGGAGGCGGATCACCAGGTTCAGGATGCGGTAAGGCACCTACGTAACCTGGATGTGATTGGATTTGATACCGAAACCCGCCCTTCTTTCAAAAAGGGAAGAAAAAATAAAATTGCATTGCTGCAATTGGCAGGAAATGAAATGGTATGGATATTAAGGGTGAATCTGCTGGGGCTACCCGATGAGATCATCGACATTCTGAGCAATCCTGAAATCACCAAGGTGGGTGTTGCCATTCGCGATGATTTAAAAGGCCTTCAGGAGTATAAAAAGTTCAAACCAGAAGGGTTTGTGGATTTGGCCGACTATACCAATAAATTTTCAATCAAAGACAATGGCTTAAGAAAGCTGGCGGCCATCATTCTGGGTGTTAAAATTTCAAAATCGCAACAGATCTCCAATTGGGAGCAACATATACTCACCGACAAACAGAAACAATATGCGGCCATCGATGCATGGGCTTGTTTGGAAATATATAAGGAATTAATACAGGTTAAACGTGGGGCCAGTAGCTCAGGTCATATTAAAATCGGGTAAAGACCGATCGATAAAGCGATTTCATCCCTGGATATTCTCAGGTGCCATTAAAAAGATCATGGGCCAACCGGTGGAAGGAGATATCGTAGCGGTTCTTGATAACCATGGGACATTCCTTGCGTTAGGGCATTACCAGCCGGGTACCATTGCTGTGAGGATATGTTCCTTCTCAGACACCCCGGTTGACAGGTTCTTCTGGTTAAACAAATTTCTGGCAGCGACTCGTCTGCGGCGCACACTTGGCTTCTTCGATGACCCAGAAACCAACGTATTCCGGCTCATCCATGCCGAAGGCGATGGCATGCCGGGTCTGATCGTCGACAATTATATGGGCGTGCTGGTCATGCAGTTTCATTCTGTGGGTATGTATCTCATGAAAGATTTGTTTGTTGAACTTCTGATGGAGATTCCAGGTTTGAATTTTCGTGGAGTGTATAATAAAAGCGACAGTACCATTCCGCACAAAGCCGACATTCAGGCATCGAGTGGATGGTTAACAGAACCGGTCGGAATGAATGAAGTCCTGGAAAATGGCCATCGCTTCATCGTCGACTGGGAGAAAGGTCAGAAGACAGGATTCTTCATTGACCAGAGAGAAAATCGGTCGATGGTTGGTCAATATGCCCGGGATCGCAGTATACTCAATATGTTTGGATATACCGGGGGATTTTCAGTATATGCCCTTAGTGGTGGTGCCCAAATGGTGCATACCGTGGATAGTTCCATTCCAGCCATTGAATTGGCCCATGCGAATGTGTTATTGAATTTTCCACAAAACATAAGGCACCAGACATTTACAACGGATGCATTTGATTACCTTGACCATCCGGAATCCAATTACGATCTCATCATTCTGGACCCACCCGCATTTGCCAAACACCAGAATGTTTTGCACCAGGCTCTGCAGGGCTACAAACGATTGAATTTGAAAGCCCTTAATATGATTCAGCCGGGTGGTATTTTATTCACGTTTTCATGCTCCCAGGCAGTCACCAGGGAAAATTTCCGAAAGTCGGTATTTGCAGCTGCTGTCAATTCGGGGCGAAAGGTGCGAATCCTCCACCAGTTGCATCAGCCTTCAGATCACCCTGTGAGCATTTACCATCCCGAAGGAGAATACCTGAAGGGCCTGGTCCTGCATGTTGAATGACAATGGATTAACGATCCAACCATTCACATTCCATTGATCTTATGATGCCATCGGGATTCTGCCATCAAATGGACACTCGGATATGATTGTTATCATATTTGCTTTTAAAATTCGAAATAATAGATGATTTTCACCCTCGAATTAGATAATGAAAAACAGCACATGCCTGTAAAGAATTCAATTGAAAAAATTCTTGGATTATCCAGCCTGATTGGTAATACACCCCTATTGGGAATTGAATTTGAATACCATGGTGAGCTGCGCATAATATATGCAAAAGCCGAAAATCTGAATATGACAGGCAGCATTAAAGATCGAATGGCATTTCATATTTTGAAGCAGGCATATATTGTAAATGCTTTAAAGCAGGGCGGTCGCATTGTGGAAGCCACCAGCGGTAACACCGGGATATCATTTGCGGCCATTGGAAAGGCCTTAGGTCATCCTGTAACCATCTTTATGCCGGATTGGATGAGCATGGAACGCATCAACCTGATCAAAGGTTTTGGGGCCGATATCCAACTGGTGTCAAGAGAAGCGGGTGGATTTCTTGGAAGTATTGAAAACGCTGAAAAACTGGCTCAGTCCAATCCAGATGTTTTTCTCCCCAGACAATTTTCAAATAATGATAACAGCCAGGCTCACTATTTGACCACCGGGCCTGAAATATGGTGGCAACTGCGTTTCAGAAATTTAGTGCCAGATGCTTTTGTTGCCGGAGTTGGCACCGGAGGATCGGTTATGGGTATTGGCGCTTTTCTGAAAGAAAAAAATAGGCGGATCCGGATCCATCCTCTGGAACCCCTGAACTCACCCACATTATCGACAGGCTGTAAAGTTGGTCATCACCGTATCCAGGGTATTTCTGATGAATTCATACCACAAATTGTTGATCTTCAAAAATTAGATGCAGTTATCGGTGTTGATGATGGAGATGCCATTAATATGGCCCAAAAATTGGCATTCCAATTGGGTATTGGTGTTGGGATATCTTCCGGTGCCAATTTTCTTGGAGCCCTGAAGGTTCAAAACGAACTGGGTAAGGATGCTGTGGTTGTCACCTTATTTCCAGATGATAATAAAAAATATCTGAGCACCGATTTAATTGGATTGGAACCGGGGAAAAAGAACCATTTAAGCGCCGATGTCCATCTTCAACAAATGCGTGCCTTTAAAAGGGTGTGCCATACATGTTGTGATCCGACAGATTGCGTTGAAGCTCATTTTAATGAACCGGATGTGGCCATTCCTCTACCGTATTGTCCCAGGCGGAATAGAAAAACATCAAACGTCTGATGGATCATTTTAGATGCTTTCAGGCCTCAGGATTTTAGTTCCTCGGATTCAAGGAATTCCAGTATCCTGGAAAACCGCTTTTCATACATTGTGCTTATCAAATCCAAGTCTTTCTGGTCCAATTTAATGGGGGCCACAGTATTCAGTTCCACTTGGTTTGGCGTCCGTATACCCGGTATCACCGTTGAGATACCGGCGATGGAGAGTATATAACTCAAACTCAATAAAGCCGGGCTTACCTGATATTTCGCAGCGATCTTCCAGAGGGGCTCCAATTCAGGTATCAGGATCTCCAGTATGGATCTCCGCAATCGAAAGGACCGATGGTCCGTTTGTTCGAAGTGTGAGTTCATGCCAAATTTACCGGTCAGTAATCCAAACTGGTATGGCATCCTGACAATAATACCAAAGCGGTTTTTTTCGGCTTCCGCAATTATGGGTCTGGCCTTCTGATTGATTACATTAAATACCAGCTGGAATCCTGATCCCAGATTATTATCGAGCAGATATTGTGCTTCCGGTTCGGGATGAAAGGTGTTTAATGATACCCCCCAATAGCGAATTTTTCCAGTTTCCTTCAAATGTTCCATGGCTTCGATACAATCACCTTTACTGAGATCCGACACCTTGGCTGTATGCAATTGATAATAATCAATGGTATCCCTTTTAAGCCGTCTGAGACTATCATGACATGCATTAATAATATACTCTTTTGAATAATTGGTCAGAATGTTCTCATTCGCATCCAGTCGGTGACCTACTTTTGTGGCGACCAGGATGGATGGATCCTTACCAAAAACTTCTCCAATCAGAGCTTCAGATTGTCCCAATCCGTAAAAATCAGCCGTGTCAAAGAAGTTCATGCCTTTATCTGCAGCCATTTTTAGGGATGCTCTGGCATCTGAAGGGTGTACAGGTCCCCAGCCAATAGGTATCGATCCGGCCATTGCAGGTCCCCCAATGGCCCAGGCACCAAAACCGATTTCACTGATCTTTAGATCGGTGCTGCCAAACGTCTGGTAATTCATTTTGCATTCAATTTAATGGGTGTTATATCCAAAATTAAGGTGCCATATCATTTGAGACAGCGTCATTATCGGGTAAAGACAGGTCGATCTTCTGTGGATTGATTTTCATCGAATCCATAACCATCTTCGTCAAATAATTTTATCTGGGCCGGATCCGTGATTTTATTTTTAATAATAAATTTTGCCATTAATCCGCGAGCCCGTTTAGCAAATAATGCATACACAGAGTACTTTCCCTTCCTGAACTCCTTAAAAACCGGCGATATAACACGCCCTTTTAAAGAATTGATAGAAATCGATTTATAGTACTCGTTTGAAGCCAGATTCAGCAACACATTGTGTTTATGGGAGTGCAGGACATCATTCAGTGCATCTGTGATTCTGGTTCCCCAGAAATCGTACAAATTTTTTGATGAACCGACAGGCATATTTGTTCCCATTTCAAGCCGGTAGGGCAACATCAGGTCCAGTGGGCGCAACACGCCATATAAACCAGACAGGATCCTGAGATGTTCCTGCGCGAAAGACAGTTCATCGCGATCAAATTTATCGGCTTCCAATTTTTGATACACATCACCCTGGAAAGCCAGGATGGCCGGTTGGGCACGGTCCTTTTTAAAAGGCGTGTGCCATTGAGCATAACGCTCCATATTCAGCCGGGCAAGATCCGGATTAATCTGCATTAACTTTTCCAGCTCTTTTTGACCAAGGGTCCTGAGTTTTTCAACCAATTGTGTGCTGAATTCCAAAAAATCTGGTGTGGTCAGATCTAAATCGGGAATGGTACCATTGGACTGAATCCTTTTAGCCGGTGATAAAATCATCAACATATTAAATCCTTTTTATTCGTTATTATATATGTTTGGTTGCAAAAATCGATCTGCAGAACAGATTTGTTTTTCGCTCATTTTCATTTCTTGCAAGGTGTTTTTAAAATGGCGCGGTGCATGGCAAGAAAATTTTCCATGGGTGTATCCAATTGTACATGGTGCGTCGGTCCAATAATAAAACCACCTTTTTTACCTATTGTTCGGATACGCTCTTTAACTTCATGGGTTACATCTGTGGGCGTTCCAAATGGAAGCGTTTTCTGTTCATCAATGCCTCCCCAGAAGCACAGGTTGTTACCAAATTTTTCCTTCAGTATCCACGGGTCCATACAGCCTGGTTGAATGGGATTCAGAACATCAATGCCGATCTCGATCAAATCCGGAATGACCGCGTAAATATTACCATCTGAATGGTAGGCTACTTTCAATTCAGGGTTTATCGATTTTAGCTCGGAGATGAACCGGGCCATTCTTGGTTTAAGATATTGTCGCCACATAGCCGGATCCATGAGCATACCTTTCTGGGTCCCGATATCATCGCCCGTCCATATCATATCAACACCCGCTCTAACCAGGTTCTTTGCTACTTTCAGATGGTAATGAAACGGGATATCCAGCAATGCGTTCAGGAAATCTGGCTGTACCATGAAATCAGTCAGAATCTGCTCATATCCTCTCAGTGCCCAGGCCGTTTCAAATATGGTGGTGACTGTGACACCAACAATCCAGTATTCGTCATGATGGTTTTGAACCAATTGTTGAGCCTCAGCATACAATTCTTTTCGGTTCGGATCAGGCGGCTGATAGTGTTCCAGATCTTCAGTGTTTTTTAAAGGATGTCCTACTACTTCTGTGTAAACACCAGGTCCGAATCTTGTCTGGTATTCCGTGACTTTCCACCCAACACCCCATTCATCTGTATACCTTGTTCCAGGCATCATCTCCTGGTAATACGAATTGGCCCAACCCACAGAAGTGAGTAAGAGGTCCTGATCCAGGTGCCGCTCCAGCTCATATGTGTTCCCGCCCCCATGGGGATTATGAACAGACTCGGTTTGTATCTTTGTTTTCGTCTTGAGAGCGTGCGCAAACTCCGGTGTAAAGCTGATTTGCATGGGGCACCGGTCGGGTACCTCATGGGCCATGGCCATTTGCACGCGTTCACGATGTGATACCGGCATATTTGGCAAATAATGATTCTGTTAAAGGTACGGTTTTCATCCGATTTGAATTTGCCATTTCTAAAATTCGCGATATATTAAGGACACAATGGTACCAAAATTTGATCGAGACCTGCAGTTTTATAAATTCTGCGCTTACGGTTTTCTCAAAAACCTCCGCTTTTTTGAACCATTTTTGTATTTATTCCTGTTGGAAAAAGGCCTGTCATTCCTTCAGATCGGAACACTTGTCACCGTTCGCGAACTGGTCAGAAATCTACTTGAAATCCCCTCTGGATTATTCGCAGACGCCTGGGGCCGCAGACGAAGCATGATCATATCGTTTATTTTTTATATCGGGTCGTTTATTTCATTTTATTTTTTTGCTGAATATTTCCTGTTCCTGGCAGCGATGATTTTTTATGCGATTGGTGATGCATTTCGTACCGGGACCCATAAAGCCATGATATTTGAATACCTTAAGATAAAGGGTTGGGAAGGCCAAAAAGCCCATTATTATGGTTTTACACGATCCTGGTCACAAATCGGCTCAGGCATCTCTTCACTGGCGGCAGGTGGATTGGTTTTTTACTCCGGCAGGTATGATATCATATTTCTTTATACAGCCATTCCCTATTTGATCAACCTGGCACTGATGGTTTCGTATCCGAAGATATTGGATGGAATGCAGCATAAAGCTCCTTCACGTGAAATCATAGATATGATGAAACATAATGCTCACGAAATATGGCGGAGTATAAAGGATATCTCCCGTTTCCGTGCCTTGTCAAATGCTTCAATATACAGCGGGTACTACAGGGCTGCCAAAGACTATCTGCAACCCATCCTCTTCGTTTTGTTCATGGGCATCATGGCAAATTCCCGGATGGACCGGGAGAAGGGAACCGCCCTGGCTATTGGGGTGGTATATTTTATAATTTTCCTGCTTACTTCGGTCGCTTCTCGAAAATCCGGGCAGGTTCTGGAACATTTCAAAAAGGCAACCATTGTTTTGAACGGGACACTGGTTATTGGATTTTCTCTTGGCATTCTGAGCGGTGTTCTGCAACTTTCCACTTCGACCTTTTGGCTGGTTCTGGGAGCCATTTTGTTCGCCGGTATTTATATCGTTGAAAATATCCGCAAACCATTAGGTGTGTCATATATCTCTGAGATCTTTAATAAAGATATCCTGGCAACCACCCTCTCTGTTGAGTCTCAATTGAATAGTATTTTTGCTGCACTTCTGGCTCCTGTATTTGGTTTTATTGCAGACCTGTTTGGTGTTGGTTGGGCGTTTATGCTCATTTCAGCCGGATTGCTGGTTCTCTATCCGGTATGGAAGGTGCGTGGAACCTGAAGGACCTTAAAAACAAAACAGGTGCTTGCCCGTTAACAACATTTGATTTTGGACCGGATTTATTTACTTTTACCACCTTAAATCAGGATATGAAGCGGTTTTCTGTTTTACTGGTCCTTTTGAGTACAGTTATTCCGGTTAAAGCCCAGGAAGCGGATATCATGGTAACCAGGAATGAGATATCCATAAACCTGTTCACGGTGAAGAATAAACAGGTTGTGGATGGCGGTCCATCTTTCTATCCGTACTTTTTTCAGGGCATTCACTACAAACGGAAGATCGAGGATCATATCATACGCGTTACCCTGGGTTATTACCAGAGGGTGGATGAACTGAAAACATCCCAAATGAATTCATTCGGAAACTTTGTGGAGGTGGATCTGGGTGTTGGATACCAGAGACATTTTTTCAAGAAAAAAATTCAACCATATCTTGCCGGGGACATTTTGTTACAGGGAAGTCGCCATGATAAAGAAAATGAAACCCCGGAGGAGGATTTCTATGAAAAATATGAGATCCGGGTAATTGGTTTTGGGATTGCCCCAACTCTGGGATTGCGTGCCCGGGTGTCGAATGTTCTTTCATTTTCACTGGAAACATCCGTACAATTGATCCTGAACAAGGAAAGTGGTACGCTATTCCGCTGGGAGCCCAACATTCTACCCGTATATGCAGATCTAAATACCACCCGTTTGAATACATTTTTTAATCCCATTTCTGCCTTACTAATTACACTGGAATTTTAAATATATTTGACGTATTAAACTTAAAACCATTTTGTCATGTTAAATCGAATGAAAATGCCCCGCGGTTTTATCGTTATTGTCCTGGTATCTGGCTTATTATGGGCTTGTTCGCCGGAGTCAAAACCAACGCAGGAGCCACCCATTGCGGAAAAAATCAATAAAGAAATGACCATTCATAACGATACGCGGGTTGATCCATATTATTGGATGCGACTGGCAGACGAACAAAAAATTGCAGAGAATCCTGATGCGCAAACCAAGCAGGTTGTAGCATACCTGGAAGCTGAGAATGACTATACGAATGCTGTCATGGCTCATACCAGGGAATTGCAGGATAAATTGTATGACGAGATCGTCGGGCGGATTAAGCAGGATGATGAGTCGGTACCGGTGAAAGAGAACGGATACTATTATTATTCCCGTTATGAGGAGGGTGGGGAATATCCCATTTTCTGCAGGAAGAAAGAAACCCTGGAAGCTCCGGAAGAAATATTGCTCAATATAAATGAAATGGCCAGGGGATATGACTATTACCAGGTTGGCGGATTGGCAGTGAGTGAAGATAACAAACTGTTAGCCTATGGTGTTGATACGGTCAGCCGGCGTCAGTATACCATATATTTTAAACACCTGGAAACCGGTGAACTGCTCCAGGATGTGATTCCAAATACCACAGGCGGCGTGACATGGGCCAACGACAACAAGACGGTATTTTTTAGTACCAAAGATCCGGTTACGCTCCGATCCGATCGCATAAACCGTTATAAACTCGGAGATGGATCTCCTCAAGAAGTTTATTTTGAGGGTGACGAAACATTCAGTACATATGTTTTTAAAACCAAGTCAAAACAATATCTTATAATTGCGTCGTCCCAGACGCTTTCTAATGAATACCGGGTACTCGAAGCCGATAATCCCACGGGAACATTCAGGATATTTCAGTCCCGGGAAAAAGATCTTGAATACAGTATCGACCATTTCCAGGATCACTTCTATATCCGGACGAATACGGACGATGCCAAGAATTTTAAACTGATGAAAACGCCTGTGGATGCGACCAGCAAAGAGAACTGGACGGATGTGATACCCCATAGGGAAGATGTGCTGTTACAAAGCTTCGAGATCTTTGAGAACTATCTGGTGATCAGCGAACGGATCAAAGGACTTACCAACCTGAGGATCATAGAGTGGACCGGCCGGGGTGATTATTACATTGATTTTGGTGAGCCAACCTATTCCGCGCGCATCTCTGCCAATCCTGAATTCAAGACCGATATTCTGCGGTATTCATATTCCTCATTGACCACACCGTATTCGACTTTTGACTACAATATGAATTCGCGCGACAAAACATTGCTGAAAGAAGAAGAGGTCCTGGGCGATTTTGACAAATCAAATTATGAGGCCAAACGGTATTTTGCAAGGGCTGCGGATGGTGTGGAAGTACCGATATCGCTGGTTTACCGTAAAGGCCTGGTGTTGAACGGGGGAAATCCAGCCCTTCTATATGGTTACGGATCCTACGGTGCGTCGATGGATGCGTCTTTCCGGTCCGATCGCCTCAGCCTGCTCGACCGGGGATTCGTGTTCGCCATTGCCCACATCCGGGGTGGCAGCGAAATGGGACGCTGGTGGTATGAGGATGGAAAACTCCTGAACAAAATGAACACATTTACCGACTTTAATACTTGTGCGGAATTCCTCATTAGTGAGGGGTATACCAATCCTGACAAACTGTTTGCCATGGGTGGCAGTGCGGGGGGATTGCTGATGGGTGCCGTTCTGAACCTGAGGCCCGATCTGTATAATGGCGTTGTTGCTGCGGTACCGTTTGTGGATGTGGTTACCACGATGCTGGATGAATCCATACCCTTAACTACGTTTGAATTTGATGAATGGGGCAATCCCAAAGAAAAGGAATATTACGATTACATGTTATCATATTCGCCTTATGATAATGTGCAGGCCATGGAGTATCCAAATATCCTGGTAACCACCGGATATTGGGATTCACAGGTGCAGTATTGGGAACCTGCCAAATGGGTGGCCAAACTGCGCGACCACAAAACAGATGACAACATACTGGTGTTCCATATCAATATGGAAGCCGGTCATGGTGGTGTTTCTGGACGATTCAGACGGTATAAGGAAACGGCCCTGGAATATGCCTTCATGCTCGACCTGGTTGGGATAAAGGAATAGAAACTGATACTATACTGAGAAAAAATGAGGTGCTTCACTTGAGGCACCTCATTTTGTTATACTTGTTCCAGTGATTCCAGAATTGAAGAGTCCAGAACTCCTGTATGCATAATCCTTTTCCAGCCTTTGTTTAATTTTGTGTACAACTGGCAACCCCCTCCTTTCCAGTGGTTGGGATGTCCGGTCCGGCGATGTGTCCAAAGGGTGTCGATATCCACCGCGGCCCTGTCCCCTTCATGGGATATTGTTATTTTCATGATCGACCGCCCATTATGGATCAATTCAAAGTTTTGGAACAGATCTGTCCAGCCCGGTCTCCATCGATCGCGGTGAATGCGGCCCCAGTCCAGCAGTCAGTCTGCCGGGTCATGCGACCGGTTGGTTCTGGGTCGTGGCCAAACCATATCGGGGTGGAACAGCAATGGTAAAGGATCCACATTTTGGGTGTTCCAGGTGTGGATTTCCTGGTTCACCATATCCTCAATTTCAGAAATTCGGGATTGGGGATATGAATCTGATGATCTCATACTTGCTGGTATGAAAGGGGATTTATGCTTAATTGGGACCTGACCTGAATGATCTGGAATGAGCCGAGAGCGAATCATACATTCGAACCGCTGTTTCTGCCAGAACCCGGGTGGCATTTACGACCGGCACCTCCGTTCTGCGGGGATTAAAGGCCAGCGGAATTTCCGTACAGCCAAGCACCAATAACTCAGCACCTTTGTTCACCAGATGCTCTGCCGCCTCAAAAAGAAGGTCTTCGTTCAGTTGGGGGTCCGTCTTTGCCTTGATGCCTTCAACGGCCTTCATAACCTTATGGTGCTCAATTGAATCATCAGGCACAATGACCTCAAAGCCCATTTTTTCCAGTACCCCCTCGTAAAGTTTTGACTCAATGGTTCCGGTTGTGGCCAGGAGTCCTACTTTCCGTACCTGTGGATACACCCTGGCAACTTCCAGGCTGGTGGCCTTTATCATATGGATGATGGGAATGGAAACCGCTTGTTGCATCTCCTCATAGAAGTAGTGTACTGTATTGCAGGGTATGGCAATAAATGACGCCCCGGATTGCTCAAGTCGCGTAACCCCTTCGACAAGGTAAGGCGTAATGCGACCATCATTCGTTCGAATGCTGGCCATTCGGTCAGGTACCTGAGGCAGGCTATATATCAATGTGGGTATGTGATCCTGGTCTTTCTCAGCCGGTGTGATGGCGATGATATCACGGTACAGATCAGCGGTCGCTTCGGGACCCATACCGCCAAAAATACCCAAAATAATATGACCATCATTCCCTGGTTCAGGACGGCTACAAGAATTGGATCCAAGTAGAAAAACAGCCAATGTGATGGAAAGAACCGGTCTCATAGTAATTTAAATATTAGTTGCTTAATCTTTAATGATTTTTTTTTTGATCACTAATGCATTGGCCACTGGCCGTTCGCCAGACGGATCGCTGGGTTGATTTAATATCTGCCCATTTCCATTCATGAGACCCCACATGGTGGTGGACCCGCCTCCATCCAGGTTGATGGCATGAATGCAACCCAAACTGATCAAGAACTTCTGCAATTCAAACAAACTCATCCCTTGCGCCTCTTCGCGGCGACCATCAATGGTTGCAAAGAGAAGGGTTTCCCTGGTTTCACAAAGGCAGGTTCTGGGGTGTCTGAGAACGACAAAAGGAACATCTGGCAGATTCTCAGGCACCCCGTGATAAATGAGTAATGGGCCGGAAACGATCACATCTTCTTCTTTTAGCGACGTTTCGTAGAAATGATCGCCCCTGGAAGGTTCAATATGTATGGAATCGTTCAGGCCAATGACGATGGCCCCGTTGATAGTCAGTTTGTTTTTTGACCGGGTGGAATCGATCATTTTTCCATCGCTTTCAAGGTAGGTCACAGAGCCGCCATTTTTCATATCAAAGAAACTTCCATTGATGGCTGCAACAGCCAGATTATTCCTGGCGAAATCGCTGGTCCTGATGAGTGCACTATCCGAATAAGCCAGGTCAACTTCATACCCAGCATGAGTTGCTTTATACAACTGCAGGATGGTCATACGCTGTTTACTGTCATATATGGAATCGGTGTGAATAAAATGCACGGTCAGACATTCGTCAATGGCCATGTGGGGCCAATTGTACAGATCCACTTTTTGGCCGTATGAAATGCCATACGTCAGGAACAATAACCAGATTGTCCGGTATCGTTTAAAAGAAGCCATCATTCAGGGCAGTTTAAAATTGAAATCGCAGTATTCATCTCCCGCTGAAAGTGTCTTGGGGCGGTACAGTTCTAGTTCCCATTCCCGGGCCAGGTCAAAATCAAGGTTGCACCACGTTTCAATGCATAGATCGGGTAGCAAGTGGGAATGAAAATATTGGGCCGCCGGGCACCTGTGGACATGAAATACAAAGTCTGCTTCCGGTGATGCTTGACGTCGCATATCATAACCTGGAAGATTATACGGAAAGTATTTCCAGAAAATGGCCATCATCCATTTTAGTCGGATCATATTATTTCTTTTAAATATTCCTGAAATATACCATGCCAGCATGGCATAATACCGGTATAATTTCCATGTGATTTGTTTCGAACAGTTCAGGCTGGTGCGGTTATCTAATCCACTATCAAGCATCTTTTCATACATGATATGGGTGAGTAATGACAGTTTCAAGGTCAGGTTGGCGCCCAGGGTGTCTTCTTTGATCAGGTTTTCTTTTCTCACTTGAAAATGTTGCCATGTCAATGTGTATAAATTCCGAATTTGCTTTTGGGCCAATACATCTGAAAGCACCTTTCGCACGATTTTTCTGCCTTGAATCCTGATTTGGAAAAGAATTAATCGTTCAATCATACAGACCTTTTTTATGCTCTGTTTCCTGGTTTGCGTTTTATATATAATGTCTGGAAAAGTTCAACGCCACTGATGACAATAAGGATGGTGGCTAAGATCCACAAAAGAACCACACCTTTGGTTGGTAAACCGATTTGACCGAACACAAGCCAATATAGCAACATCAATCCCCCGCAAAGGTTAATGCATATGGCTCCGATCAAACCCAGACCGGATGGGTGTTTTGAGTGTTTCTTGAAAGCTTCGATCAGGAGTGCCAACGTAATTCCTAATAATACGGCACCTAAAATATTTGGATAGAAACTCGATTTTACGATGGGCACACCCAAGGTATCAGCCAGCTGCGGGGAATAAAATACAAGTGCCAGGCCCAGTATCAAATTGATAATGGCATCTACAATTAGGGTCGTTTTTTTATTCATGAGCCGTTCAATAAACGGGTCTTTTACCGATGAAAGATAACAATATATGCATATACCTGAACACCGAAAAACCTGATGGTTGGTTTCAGGATACTGCCATTTGAGCTATCGCATGGAGCATATCAATCCCTTTTCCAATCATCTCATCGGGAAAATCATAATCAGGATTATGTAATGCGGGGCAATGCTCACCAGCGCCCATGCCAAACATGGCCCCTTTGTATCCTTCGGTGAACACGCCAAAATCCTCCCCCCAGTCAAATGGTTCTTTTTTTAACACATAATCCAACTGATTCATCAGGGCTGCTTTTTCAACCATTACCACCGCATCTTTATGGTTGTTATTGGCATTGAATGGCTGTTTCCATTCGATACGAACTTCCAGTCCCTTTTTTTTCAAGGCCGTATGCAGAATCGTTTGCTCTATTCGTCCTTTAAGACGGTCCAATTGCTGTTGGCCCCATGTTCTGATGGTGTACCGCACCCATGCATGTCCGGCAGTTATACCATAGGCTTCTTCTCCCATTTGAATATGGATGGGTGTGGAAACGCAATAATTTGGGCTGTTTTTATCAGGATTATGCAGTTTATTCAGATACTTTGCAATGTCCACAATAGTCTCAGCCGGGCTGATCCCTTTTTCAGGTTCACCTGCATGACTTGTTTTTCCAATCAATTCAATACTAACACTTTCAACTGACGGGGTGAAAATGCCTGGCTTGCAAATAACAGAACCCATCGGATACCCTGGAATATTGTGCAAGGCAAAAACATATTCAATGTCAAAGCGATCAAGAACTCCTGAATCATTGATACTTTTGGCCCCTTCACCAGTTTCTTCTGCAGATTGAAATAGAGCCAGGACCGTTCCATGGTTGGGAGCTGCTTCGATCAGTTCCTGAATAAAGCCCAGCATGATAACCATATGCCCGTCATGACCGCATTTATGAGAGATGGCCTTTTTTTTTGAGCGGTATGAAAAATCATTGATCTCTTCAATTGGTAATGCATCCAGCTCACATCGGAAAAGCACGACCGGTCCGGTCCGGGATCCGCGGATTTCTGCAAGAACAGAATGGTTCGATGGTACCTGGTGGATGGTGCAATCCCCTATGGCTTTAAGCGTCTGAATAATGAAGTTGCTTGTTTGCATTTCTTCACCCGATAACTCCGGATGGGCATGTAGATGGTGTCGTATGTCAATCAGGTTATCGGTCATGGAACATATTATCAGGCATAGCCATAAAATAATTCTGGCGGTTTGACATGGTTTACGAATTTAAATTGAATAGGTTGAATTGCAAAATGAAACCGTATGATAGTGGGAACGGTTGACCTGTAAGATTACAAGAAAGTATTATATTTTTCTAATTATATTTGAACAATATGAGGTATTTTCAGTTTTAATTCTGACACAGGCAATCAAGCGAGTTCATGGACAAAAAAAAAAAGATCATAATTATTGGCGGGGGATTTGGGGGTTTATCCGCGGCCATACGTCTGGTCAGTAAAGGTCATGACATTCAATTATTTGAAAAACGAGAACGTCTGGGAGGGCGAGCGTATCGATACGAAATAAATGATTTTAAATTCGATGGCGGTCCAACCGTCATCACTGCACCCCATATAATTGATGAGGTTTTTGAGGCTGCTGGTAAGAAAAAGGAGGATTATATCGACCTGGTGCCCCTGGATATCTTTTACCGGTTTTTTCATCCCGACGGGAGTTGGTTTGATTATACGGGAAGTGTTGACAAGCTGGCGCAGGAAGTGGAACGAATAAGCCCGCCAGATGTACCCGGTTTCAGACGGTTCTCCAAGCAGGTAAAAGCCATCTTTGATTTGTTCAGCGCTTTTACCGACCGGCCATTTCGGAATGTATGGGACATGATACGGATCATTCTCCCGGCATACCGGGTTAAAGGACATATTGGTACCTACCGCCTTGTATCCAGGTATATAAAAAATCCGTTCCTCCGACAGGTGTTTTCATCACATCCCTTGCTCATTGGTGGCAGTCCGATTAACACGCCTGCATTTTATACGTTGATTGCTCAGTTTGAAAGAGAATGGGGCCTTTATTATTCAATGGGAGGCACCTATGCCATTATAGAGGCCTTTGAACAACTGATCCGTGAAAAGAAAGGAAAGATCTACCTGAATACGGAAGTGACTGAAATTTTATTTCAGGGGAGAACCGCCCGGGGTGTGCGTCTTGCTGATGGGAGTGAGGTGACTTCTGATGTGGTGATTTGTAATTCCGACCTCGCGTACACATACCTGAATATGATTCCGCGGCAAAAACGATTACCCTTTTTGAATTGGCGCTTAAAAAATATGAATTATTCCATTTCACTTTTTGTATATTATTTTGGAACCCGCAAACGCTACCTGGATTCGAATCTGCAACATCACAATCTGATCATGGGTCCCAACTACCGGGCGCATATGAAGGAATTATTCAACGGTAAAGAAATCCCGGATGACCTCTTCTTGTATTTGCATATGCCCACCCGGACTGATCCGGGTATTTCTCCGGAAGGTACAGAACTCTTCTATGTCCTTTCATTGGTCCCGAATCTTAAAGTAAATGCCGATTGGAAAACGTTGGGGCCACACTATCGTGACCGGATTGTTAAATACCTTGAACAGAATTTTCTGCCTGATTTGGAGGATAATATCATTGCTGAGCACTTCATTGATCCCATACATTTCCAGGATGTATTGAATAGTTACAAAGGCGCTGCTTTTGCTGCCACACCAAAACTTACACAGACTGCGTACCTGCGACCCCTGAACAAATCAGTAAAATATGAAAATCTTTATTTTGTTGGGGCAGGGACACATCCCGGTCCCGGAGTGCCGGCGGTCATATCATCCGGAAAAATTGTAGCTGAAATGATACACCCTACACTATAATTTATTATGTCGAACGCATTCAACATTGGTTTTGGACAAACAGAACAAGAAGTATCTATTACCGATCTTCCAATTAAAGGATCGATACCCGACTGGCTGGAAGGCGATCTGATCCGTAATGGCCCCGGCACATTCACAGTGGGGCAGGAGCGCTACCGCCACTGGTTTGATGGACTGGCCATGTTGCATCGCTTTTCGTTTCGTAAAGGAAAAGTGGCCTATCAAAATAAATATCTGGAATGCAAGGCCTATCATGAGGCTCTGGCAAAGAACCGGATTGCCTATTCTGAGTTTGCCACGGACCCCTGTTTTTCGTTATTTGACCGGTTTAAAGCCATTTTCCATTCTCCCATGACCGATTCCGCAAAGGTCAGCATTGCTCAGATTGCAGATAAGGTTCTGGCATTGAGTGAAACCCCAATGCAGATACAATTCGACCCGGATACATTGAAATCGCTGGGTGTTTATAATTACGACAGTAAGGTCAACCGGCATGTTACAACAGTGCATCCTCAAATCGACAAAAAACGGGGTAAAAATTACAATATCACCACCCGCTTCAGCCGGATCAGTCATTACCGTATTCTGGAATTAAAGGAAAGCCAGAATCCAGGGTTGATTGCCTCCTTGCCGACCAAAGAGGTCTCCTATATGCACAGTTTCGGTATGAGCCCGAACTATTTCATAATCACGGAATTTCCTTTTATGGTCAACCCTTTGAACATCCTGTTCTCAGGTAAACCATTTATAGAGAATTATCGATGGAAACCTGAACGGGGAACGGTATTCTACATCATCGACCGCCAGACTGGTGCACTGGTGAAGAAAATGACCACCGAGGCCTTTTTTGCCTTTCATCATGTTAATGCATTTGAAAAGGATGGTTCCCTTTTTGTGGATCTGGTTTGTTATCCTGATTCAGGTATCATTGATTCCTTTTATCTGGAACGGATCCAGGAGGGCACGCAGGCACTTCCCTGTGGGGAATTCAGGCGGTACGCCATTGATCTTTCAAACCACTCTATCCGATATGAGACCATTGGTGATGCCGGCATGGAATTGCCCCGATACGATGAAGAGAGATACCACATGGATGGGGATTACAGATACGTATATGGTGTTGGTGTGCAACCGGAGAAACCAGAGAGCTTCTATAACCAATTGGTGAAACTGGATCTTCAGACAGGACATTCATATACCTGGTATGAAGCCGGTTCATACCCCGGAGAAGGCGTTTTTATTGGAAAACCGGACCGATCTGCTGAAGATGACGGTGTTTTGCTATCAGTGGTTCTGAATGAGGATAAAGAGAATTCTTTTCTCCTGATACTGAATGCTGCTGACATGCAGGAGATTGGACGGGCTGAAGTACCGCATCCCATATTGTTTGGCTATCATGGGGCCTATCTTCAATAAGCTACTGAGCTGGCCGGTATTTTCAGGGCTTCCGATTTTCGGGATCATCAAAATCTACCAGGAGGGGATTTTAGAGCGACATACACACTGAATATGTAATGAGGTGGCTTCTGAAGCTTTATTTGTTGGGGCCTCTGTTCCTGAATGCATCGTGAAGGCCGAGTCGTTTCAATATCATGGGTGTTATTTTTTCCAGTCGTCTGTATTTGGTTTCGTAACGTCTGGCTTCCAGGATATATTCAGCATATTCTCGTTGTTTGTAGGCCGTCAGTTCCTTGAATGCCTGATGCAATGCAGGATCCTTTTTGAAAGCTTGTAATAACTCTCCGGGGATATCGAGACTTTTATCGCGTTCCGGTTTCAGTTCTTTCCCGTCCTTTTGGTTCTGCACAGCCTCATTCATGTAATTCAAAACCACCTGGTCTTGAATCTCGTTTTCCGAATGAAAACGCATTTGCCGTAAGGCCTTTGTCTTGCCATCCTGGGCATTAACCAGGATCATGTGAGGATCGGAAAGGAAAACGCCCTGAAAAAACCATATGCCACAATGAGATTTAAAGGCACCCAATCCAAAGACATGTTTCCCGTTTAAGGTAAACACCGGGTATCCCCATTTGATCTCTTCAAGTAAACCAGTGGATTTGGCCAGCTGCCGTAGTCTTGTGAGTGCCAGGTGCCAGGTTGGATGCATGGCAATATAGTCATCAACCGTAGATACTTTTTTCAAGCTTCCGGTTATTGAGGTTGATTTGGCATATGAGAGATCTCACAATGGCGCCGTTCTTTACATCAGGAGGTTCGCCTCCAGATTGATCTCAGCAGAAGAAAATAATCTTGAGATCGGGCATTTTCCTTTAGCTGTATCTGCCAGTTCTTCAAATTTATCTTCCGACAATCCATCACAACGAACCTCGCACTGGAGTTCGATCAGGGACACCACCGGGCCGATGTCATCCCTGCCCAAATGCACCCTGGCAGAGGTCTTGATGCGACTCGGGACCAGGTTCTCGGCACTGATCAGTGCGGATAGAAACATGGAATAGCAGCCGCATATGGCCGCTCCTGCTAATTCTTCAGGATTGGTTCCATCACCTTCTTCAAATCGTGACTTATAGGTATAAGGCCCACTGTAATTACTGAAATTCATGGTACCATGGCCATCTTTAAGGGTACCGTTCCATTCTGCTTTTGCGGTTCTGATTGACATATGTGTTATGTTTTATTGTTCTGTAAAAATAGGTTGGTTTTTTGGATTTTACCAAATCTTAAATTCTGAATAAGGATTGAAAAACATGGGCAGATCCGACCGAGTCGGTCTGGTGGCTTGCCAGTTGATCGACTGAAAACATATGAATGGTACAACATGAGCACAGGGATGCTGCAACGAACATGCTATGAATTTTCTGGATTCTTCATTTTAGGGCCTCCCAAAAATCAGGTGCCTCTTTACCCAGTACCCATACTGAAATTCCCCGGAGGTTATATTGAGTGACAATATCCAGTTTTAGTTCAAGGGAACGGCCGTCTTCAATATAAAGGTATTCATTGGTCCCTCCATTTTCCCAGATAGCATAGTGGCATCCGCTATTTTCATCCCATGTGGGACTGGCATTGTATTTACCCAACAGGTATTCAACCCAGTCATAACCTACCTGGCGCCCATTTGAAAAACCCCCTTTATCTTCTGAATAATCTACAAACCAGTATACTGAATAGGTGGGAATCCCCAAAGAAATTTTTTCAGGAGAGACTCCTTCGTTTATTAAATAGTGCACCACCTGTTCCATCCATGCGGGGCTGGCAACGGGTCCTGGCGGCGTGCGACGGGTATGCTGGTCATAGGTCATGATGGAAATGAAATCACCGATTTCAGAAAGTTCCTTAACAGCATACCCGGCACGCCAATTTTCATAAAGGTACAAATGATAAGATGTGGGTCCACCCACATTTTCCAAAGTATGTACCAGGGCAGCGGATAACCGGAGTCCGGCTCCGTGTAGTGCCTTTGCCGTTTCTGTATAGTACAGTGTAAAATCATCTTTATCAGATATATGGAGCCCTTCCAGGTCGAACTGCCATCCATCAAGTTCGTATAGTTTCGCATATTCCAGCATCATTTCAATGGAACGCATACGCGAATTCGGATCGGAGACCAATGTATGCAATAGCTCCTGGTTAAAACCCCGGTTGACTATCAGGGGCATCACCTGTATGTTATGCCTTTTGGCTAATTCAATGACACGCTGGTCAACCGAACCGGTCAGGGTCCCCTCCTCACTTACAAAGAATGTTTGCGGACAAATAATGGATATTTGATCCGCATGGGCTTTAAAACTTTCAAATGATTCCGGTGTATCCACCATGTAAAAAAGAGATTCTGGCAGATCCTGGGAAACAACAGATGTCGCCGATATCAGGAAAAAGAGTACCATGGACATGTTTGATTTCATAGTGGCAATAACGATTTGATGAGTAATTATTATGTGTGAAATTAATGAATCTTTGGAACCTTATAAAGTGGTACCCGTGAGGGACCAATAGACTGTAAAAAAAAAATGACACGGCTGGTTTATTTCCGGTTCACCAGAACAGCAGAAAAAACCCGGTGGCCTGGGCCTCCGGGTATTGTCTCTTTTTAAACATTGATCTAGAATGGTCTTCCACCTCCTGACGTGGGCTCAGGCATGGGTTTTCGGGGTAATAAGTCATCGCGCATGGCCGTATGGTAAACCAGGGCGGCAACAACGACCGCATTGTGCATGAGGTCCTCCATCAGTAATCGTTCATACACATCCATACTGGTGTGATAACCACGCCCATATTCTATTTCATCCTGGATAAACTGGAAGCCGTTCAAGCCGGCCGCGTTAAATGCCAGATGGTCGGTGCCACTGGTATTCCTCATGGTGATGGTTTCCACACCCATATCGTTGAACGGTTTGAACCAGCTTTCGAAGACGGGCCGCAGCATTTCATTTTCCTGAAGGTAGATGCCCCTGATCTTTCCGGTACCATTATCCACATTATAATAGGCCGAGAGATTGGCATGCTCCGGTTTCACATCTCCAGGGCCACCGAAATGCTCCCTGACATAGTTGCGGGATCCATGCAGTCCCTGTTCTTCGGCACCCCATAAGGCGATCCGGATGGTGCGCCGCGGCGAAAATCCAATGGCTTTCAGAATGCGCATGGCCTCCATCATGACAATGCATCCAGATGCATTATCGGCTGCCCCGGTACCACCATGCCAGGAATCCAGATGGGCCCCCACCATGACCAGCTCATCTTTAAGGGTTTTGTCAGTTCCTGGAATATCCCCGATGACATTATAATCAGTCGGATCATCCTCCAGGAATGTATTCTGGATTTCCAGTTCAACTTCAACAGGGATTTCGTGTTGCAGCAGCCGTATGATGCGACCATGATGCTCACCCGCCAGATTTAATTCCGGTACGGTCTCAGGTGCATCTGCTGCAGCTGACGCCCCGCTTGAGCGTGGTACATTAAACCAGCCTGACCCCGACATGATGGCCAGTAGACCTTCCTCCTTATAGAACGTGCTCAATTGACCACGCATTTGACGCATTCTCCTGAACCGGGCCATATCGGCATCCGAAAAACGTCGTCGACCCCCTCTGGAAACGGCTGGATTTTTCAGATCTTCCAGCTCCTCATCGGTATATCGACTGGCATATGGTTCAAATGAAACTTCATATTCGGATGTATTGGGTATGATGGCAATTTTTCCCTGCAACTTTCCCTTATACTTTTCAAAATCAGCTTCTTCCTGGATATCAACAATGACCACTTCAGCTTTAACCAGTCCATTGGTACCAGCAGTCCAGGCACGTGGCGTACTGGTCATGGGTGCATAATAGGGTGCGGTCATGGCCACGTATGTCTTTTCATTATCCCAGCCCCGTCCAAACTCACCCCAGGGTTCGAGGTGGACGTTGGAAAGACCCCATTCTTGCATTTTTTCACTGGTCCATTTTTGCGCTTTTCTTCCATTGGTGGAGTTGGGAAGCCGTGGGCCGACAAAATCGGTCATATAAAACGCCAGTTCGTTGATCTGTGAATTTCGAAAACCTTCCTGCTTGATCTTATATATGGCATCCAGATCGACGGGTTCGGATTGGGCCATGGAAGTTAGTCCGAGTGAATACAGTAAAAGTGCGGTCAGGAGAATGGTGGATTTTTTCATGTTTTTGGATTTAGAATTAGATCAGCAAAATAAGAAATTATATGGTAACATACATACATGCAAACGAAAACATCAATTGTACAGATCCGATATGAAGGGAACATTTAATTAGACATCACATAATCCTTTTTTATTCCGGGAGACCTGGCTGCCTGGGTTTCTGTCCGTTCCGTTTTTTTAATGCATATATGCTTGGCATGCCATCGTTTTTATATGTTCTTGCAGAAAATAGTATAAATTATTTGTTAAAATAATCTCAATATCATATATTTGATAAGTATAATAATAATATAGTAATAAATATATATACTATATAAAATATCAACTAATAAGATACGCTATGGAAAAACAATTAAAAATGGAGCGCATCAAGGTGCTGACCATTGTTTTTGCGATCACTGCGGTCATTCTTATGGTGGCTACCATTACAGAGTCAGAATTATTTGGCACTTATTATTCACCCTGGATATGGGGCGGGCTACTCTTGGTGTTTGGCTATTTTAGCTACCGTTATACAGCGAATCTTCCACAGATTATGCGCGTGATCCTGTTCAGTCTTTATGTCATCATTGGAACGGCCGTCTGGCATTATGAACTGGGAGTTCATATGGATACCTTTCTGACAAAGGAAACATTTTACATCCATGCCGGATTGATGGCCCTGGTCATCATACTGTTTTTTCCGGCCACATTGTATTATAAAAACCGCATGAAGACACATTACAGGAAAATTCTGGAACTGGCGGCCAAAGGTGTTTCGGGAACGGAAAATGGCTTCACAAGCCGACCCTATCCGGTCGGGAAAATGCAATACAATCTGGATGAAATCGTTCATCTGGCCAGGTTTCTGGCGAAAAAGCAGGTGGCTGTTCCCAGGATCGAAGAGAACCGTGTTTTGCTGTTATTTTCAGCAGATTCACTGGTATCCTCAGAAAACGAGCGGGAGGATCAAAGTTCCGTCGTGTTTTACAGGTCAGGTGAGGTAACGGTCCATATTTCCAGGTCTGATTACTCACGATTCCGCGAACAACTCACATTTGAGGAGTTATGCGATTCGGTAGCACGGGTCTTTTACCAGTTCCTTGAAACATTTCGCAATGGGCAGGGGCAGCGCATAATCAAGGAATTGGATTCGATGGAATCCAGGCGGACGAAATGGTTCCTGATAGGCATTGGTATCATATTATTTATTTTGTTTATTATACTGGTCATTATTTATTTTCTGAAGGTATTCAATCCGGTGCTTTAACGGAAAAAGTGATATGCAGACTGATTTTCAATCCCTTTCCAGGATGGCCGCACTCTTGGCCCGGCCATTTGCCGAACCTTTTTTTCAACTGCTGGCTACGTATGAGTCGGTGTCAGCATCGGAAGCCGCATCCATGCTGGATCTGCACATTCAAACGGCCCAGGAATTTTTGGAAGGCCTGTACCGTGAGGGAGTGGTGCAGCGAAACGAAGTGTCGGAAGGAAAGCGACCTTATTTTCGGTATATGCTGAAGGAATACCATATCGATTTACGTATCAATCTGAAGGACCTGCGTGAACCATCGCAAAGGGAAAATATGGATGACTTCGTACGGGAGAAAAAAAATAGCGGGGCCCTTTTTAAAGAGGGATCTGGCCCCGGTTCCATATCGAGTGTTACCATATTTACCGGTGAAGGTCGTCGCCGCAAAGAACGGAAGATCAATTTGACCGCCAAACAGGGCCGTTTCCTTTATTTTCTGCCCTTTCCAAACTCAAAACCGCAAACGATTAAAGCGCTTCTGAAGTCGGCACATCTGGATCGCCGTGATCTTCCTGAGATTATGGACCTTCTCAACCTGTTAAGCGATCATGATATCATTGACATAACAAAGCAGTAAAATACACCATGTAAGGCGCATGGAGTGTTATCTATAACAGAGAACGCAGTGATTTAAAAACACTTTATGCGTCTTATTTTATTACCCGGATTTCCCAACGCGTCAAGCGGCAGGAATCATACGCCATGCTCCATGCGCTTTCCCCGGGTGACAAAGACGAAGAACACGTTGTATCCTAATTGCACTCCAAATAATATGTTTAATATTATAAATTCTCCTGTGGCGACCAACCCCAACCTGCTTTCACGGCCCACCTCATCGGCCATGACCTTTGCACTAGCCAGGAAAAAAAGACAAAAAACAGCACCTATGAGTACATGAAACTGGTTCCTGAATGGTGGTAATCTCAGTGTATATCTGGTTATGAACCAAATAACTACAGCGATATCGAAGAGTATTACCAATAGCAAACCGAACAGCATGAATATCTCAACGAATGATGTGGTTTCAATATCATCAAATACGACATTCCAGTTTAATGGAGCCAGAATCATAATGGTAAGAAGCCAGATGCCCGACAGGTACGGTAAGAATTGAAATTGAAATGTGCCCGTGTTCATAACTCCAACAATGTTCTCATTAACCATCAATCACGCAGTGAACCGTACCAGTTGACTTTTCGTGATAATACCATGATGATACTGAGTATGATAAACAAACCCACTGAGCCCAGAAGCAATGCATAATCCTGCAATTGCAATAGCACATAGAGATAACCATAAAGGAGTATCAGTATCAATGTGGTCAACAGGGTAATTTTTCTGGAACCAATGATCATATGCATGAATGCAGAGATCTGAAGTGCAATTGCTGCTGCAGCAACCAGGTAAGCTGCCAGGAATCCGATCTGTTCGGACAGAGATAAAAGCAATATATAGAAGAGGATAAGTGATGCCCCCACCATGAGATATTGGGCCGGATGAACCCGGTTCTTGTTCAATATTTCAACAAAAAAGATAAGTGTGAATGTCAGGGTCAGGAACAGGATGGCATACTTGACGGACCGGGTGGTTTTCTGATATGCATCAACAGGCAGAAGCAGGTCCACTCCAAAGGATGAGTATTCAAAATCATAGCTTTGGTCCTGCCACGTTTGAGGGTAATTGCGGTTGTAATGCAGGATGGTCCATTCGGCCTCGAATCCGGTTTCACTGACCGTTCTCTCGTCGGGGATATAAGCCCCGGTAAATCCGGGGTGCGGCCAAGACGATTCGATGGCAACATGCGTGGTTTTTCCGACGGGGATGAACCAAAGAGACTGGCTTCCTCGCAAATTGAGTTCCAGGGAAAAATAGGATTCCGGTGTGGACATTGGCTGCGCGACCGACACCTGGATCCCTTCTGATATTGGAGCCCCCGGTCCGGCCCCTGGATCGGCAGTGAATTCAGTACCGTTCCAGTCCAGTTGAAGCGCCGCATCGATACCACGCAGGTCCGACACCCCAAAATGCAACCGGACCTGATCCCATTGAACATCTGTAATTCCAGCTTCAGAGACGGTTTTTTCAATGGCCTTAAATGATCCTGTAATTAAAATCCGGGCCTGGTAAACGATCACTTTATATATGCCCCGGTATCGTACTTCCGGATCGATTTGACCTGTTACTTCCAGGTTCTCGGGAAGCAGCTGAAGAAATACTTGTTTTTTTACAGTCCGGCCATCAGTCTCTGTGCTTTTATAATATGGAACGGTCAGAAACGGTCCGGCCAGGATTTGGCTGGACCCCCATTTATCCTGAATGTCCAATTCGGCTTCCAATTGCAGTGATTCCCGTTCGCGAATGAGATTCTGGATCATAAATGAAGGAATGAGCAATATCAGGATAATGCCCCCGATGAGAATCATCTTCACGAGGATGGATGAAAAAAAGCCGTGATCTTTCGTTTGATTCGGTTCCATAATGCGTAGAATTTTATTAGAATAATAAGAATTTTGTAATGCAAAATATTCATGAAAAAAAATTTCAGGGAGTATATTGGATCAGGTTTTCAAGTTCATTGAGATGCTCGTTAAAGGCCATCCGGCCAATCGATGTGGCCTGGTAAGAGGTTTTGGGTTTGCGACCCATAAATTGTTTCTTCACAATGATGTAGCGGTTGTTTTCAAGGGCTCTTAAATGGGTGGCCAGGTTTCCGTCGGTCACCTCCAATAAGGATTTTAATGAGTTGAAATCCAACCAGTGGTTCACCATCAGGGCCGACATGATACCCAGCCGCACCCGGCTGTCAAAGACCTTATTTAAACGCTTGATCGGATTTTTCATCACGTGTTTATCAAATGACCATACAATGAATGAGGAACGCCCGTTTACTAAGGAGAAGCCGATTCACATGACGTGTGCGTATCTTCATTATTTTACCTTTGAATGACTCCCCAATAACTACCTCATGACTACTTATTGACCATAACTATCTAATTACTATTTAATTTCTACTGAATTTCCAATGAGCTTTCACCGCATTACGTCCTCTTCATCTCATACCTGAAAAACATGACGGATCCATATATGATATGGAGAATACCAAATCCGAAAATCCAGAAAAACAATCCATACTGTAAAAAGAGCGCAGAAACAAGGCCGGTCAGTATCTGGAGAATACCCAGGTAACGGACCTCACTGAATGTGAAGTTTCCAGCATTCCAGAGTGCCAGACCATAGAATAATAAGGTCATGGGAGCCAGAAGGTACAATTGGTGGTGGTAGAAGAGGATCAATGAAAATAATCCGCCCGTTAACATTGGTACTGACACATTGAACAGGATTCTCCGGATTTTGAAATCCCATATCGGCAGGCCCTGACGCCGGGCTTTAAGCCATGAGAAAAACACCACTGAAATGAGGGCCAGAATGAGGATGATCAGTCCGTCGAAAAAAAGGAACCGGCCCACCTGCTCTGTCAATTCTTCAGAAGAAAGATGGGTCTCGCTGCCGGTCAAAAAACCAACATCTTTCATATACCAATATGCAAATAGGCCACCCATGGAGGCAATACAACCTGCAAATACTCCTGATAAACCGCTCAGGGAAAGAAATCTGCTGGACCGTTCCATCATGGATCGGATCTCGGTTAGGTGACTGGCATAGTCCTGATAGGTATTCATGGGATTGGAATTTATTGAAAGGTAAAACTATAAATGATCTTTTGATGCACCTCATCCAGGTCGGCATCGGTTCGTATATCCAGACTCAAATAACCATCTCTGTAAGGGGTCACAAACGAAATGGTTCGCATTTGAAAGAACGCATCCCGGTGGTTGTAATCGTACGCATCCCATTCGCGACTTGCAAAGCGAACCGTCTCCTCCGGTTCATGATCCGCCCACAATCCATGTTTGTCGGCCTTTTGCCTGCTGCCATAGTGAATGACCAGGGAGGGATGACCCTCATTCCGGAAGTACACATCCTCGCCGTCCTGTTGGACAGTATATATGGTGGGATATTCCAACCGGTAATTTAATGTCGGGTGAATGAATGCCGTCCATTCCAATTGTCCCGGATCCGGATGTTCAGGGGCTTCTGTCCTGCAGGCTGCCAGGCTCAATATCACCCCCATCATCATGATCGCATTTCTATTCATAAATTTTTAATTAAAAGAACTTTGTATGACAAAGTAAATAATCGTTTTCCTGGTTTCCAAATAAATGCATGTTTTTTTTTATCGACGTTTCAGAGATAGATTTTATGGATCCATCGTGAAGCACATTAAAATATCGTATTTTTGTGAATTGACAAGCCAACCGTTCCATGATCTATCCGGGTAACTTCGAACATAAAATTGGATTTGACCGCATCCGTGATTTGATAAAAGGTTATTGCCTTTTTGAGCGGGGGATGTTGTTTGTTGATGATATGCAATTCATAAGCCATGCTTCATCTATCATTGAAACACTTAAACTGGTTTCTGAATTTCAAAACATCCTTGAGTCTGATGAATCTTTCCCTTCAGATCACTACAGGGATATGATACCGGTTTTTAAAAAACTCCGTGTGGAGGGTGCCATCATTGAAAAACCAGAGTTATTCGAACTGAAACAATCTCTTGAAACCATCAAATTGATACTTCAATTTTTTGGGAAGGGAGCCAGCGAGTCGTATCCGGCCTTACGTGAATTGGCCCGGAAGGTGGTTGTGTATCCATTTGTATTAGAGCAGATTAACAGAATAATGACCGGTAAAGGAAAGATTAAGGATAATGCCTCACAGGACCTGTTGAAAATCCGGCGATCCCTCAAACAGCATATCTCCATGGTATCAGCCCGCATGCAATCCATTTTAAAAAGAGCGCGGACTGAAGGTTATGTGGATGAAGATACAGAGTTATCCATGCGAAATGGCCGGATGGTCATTCCGGTCAGGTCGTCCGACAAGCGTAAGATACAGGGGTTGGTCCATGATGAATCGGCATCTGGAAAAACATCTTTCATAGAACCATCCGCTATCGTCGAACTCAACAATCAGATTAAAGAACTTGAAAATGTTGAAAGACGTGAGGTCATGCGCATTCTCGGTGCTTTCACAGAAGCCATTCGGCCTTACCTGGATGAAATGATCCGGACCTATCAGTTCCTGGGGCATATTGATTTTATACGCGCGAAAGCACGCTTTGCCAATGCCATTGGTGGTCTGGTACCGGACATGAACGATGGCCCTGATATGCTCTGGGAAAAAGCCATACATCCCTTGTTATTGATGAATTTCAAACGTTCCGGAAAGGAGGTGGTACCTTTGGATATCACTTTGGATGATGAAAAACGCCTGCTGCTGATTTCAGGTCCCAACGCCGGAGGTAAATCCGTATGTCTCCAAACCGTGGGCTTATTACAGTATATGTTTCAGTGTGGTATACCCGTTCCGGTTGGCGCGCCTTCAAAATTTGGTGTGTTTGAAAAGATCTTCCTCGATTTCGGGGATGAACAATCGTTGGATAATGATTTGAGTACCTACAGTTCCCATTTGCTCAATATGAAATTTTTCCTGAAGAATGCAGAAGAAGGTACCCTCATCCTGATCGATGAATTTGGTTCAGGCACCGAACCCAAACTGGGCGGTGCTTTAGCGCAGGCCATCCTTGGAGAGCTGGATGATCTGGGTGTGTTCGGCGTGGTAACAACCCATTATTCCAATCTGAAGCATTTTGCATCCAGTCGGGAGAGTATCATCAATGGGGCCATGTTATTTGATCATCAGAAAATGTGTCCATTGTATGTACTTCAGATTGGCAAACCCGGAAGTTCCTTTGCTTTTGAGATTGCCAGGAGCATTGGACTGCCCGAGCATATCCTGATGACTGCCACTTCAGAAGTGGGGGAGGATCATATTTATTTTGATAAGCATCTGCGTGAGATTGCCCGGGATAAACGATATTGGGAAAACAAACGGCACAGGATCCGGAAAGCGGAGAAAAAACTGCAGGAAACCCTTGAAACCTATGAGGCTGAGCTCAAGGCGTTTGAAAAGAATAAAAAGGAGCTGCTTCTACAGGCACGATCCGATGCGGAGGATCTCCTGAAAAGCGTGAACCGGAAAATTGAGCACACCATTAAAACCATCCGGGAAACCCAGGCTGAAAAAGAACAAACCAGGTTCGCGAGGCAGGCATTGGAAAAAGAAAAAGAAAAAATAATGCAATCAGCAGATTCAGTTGAACCCATCATTAAAGAAAAACTTGAAAAACTGGGGCGGGAAAAAAAGATCCGGAGGGTGGATAATGCGGCCAAAGGATCGGACAAACAGACCGAATCTTCCGGAACGTCCGGACTTCAAGCCGGGGATGCGGTTCGGATGATCGGCCAGGATGTGTTTGGAGAAATAATGGAGGTCATGGAACAAACGGCCATGGTGGCCTTTGGCAATATGATCACCACCGTACCAATCGACAATATCGAGAAAGTGAGCCAATCCGAATACCGGGATCATACCCGGCTTCAGACCAGAATATCTTCGGTTTCCAGTCGCATCACGGAACGTAAAATGCACTTCAAACCGGCACTGGATATCCGCGGTAAACGAGTGGACGAAGCCATACCACTCATCCAGGATTTTATCGATGAAGCCATCATGGTCTCCACATCAAAACTCAGTATTCTGCATGGTAAAGGGAATGGCATTCTCCGGCAGGTGGTTCGTGATTACCTCCATACCGTGGATGTTGTGAAGACATATCATGACGAACATCCCGATCGTGGTGGCGCGGGTGTCACCCTGGTCGAGTTGGATCTATAGAGAATACTGAGCCCATGATACAATATCCCAATGATCCAATGTCGTTTGAAACTCATGATTGTAAAGCCGGTATGCCTGTAGATCGAAATGTCATTTCGATCACCAATGAGAGCGGTCGAGGCTCCACCATCATAAATTAAGCCGGCACACGCATGCCGTCTGTCTCACACACCCTTCAACCTTCACCCTTTATCCTTCATCCTTCATCCTTCATCCTTCATCCTTCATCCTTCATACTTCCCAATCCACGCTCCTCGTATCATGTTGGCTTGAAAACCATAAGTTTTAGTATTTTTGATATAAACAAGGTACCCGATATATGGAACCGATGCTTGTATACATACCACGGCTGACACCTCGCATCGTATACATTTTTCATTTTATATTTGAAACCATCCTGGGCATTAAATATGAATTAACGACATCCAGGGAGCGGGTATTAAAAGCACGGGCCCCGGTACTGAGTTATTCTAAAGAACCACTGGATAAAGGTATATGGATACACTGTCATGACTTGTTAATGGAATCAGGGTATCATGTGCAGGACCTTCAGTTCGGACATTGGAACAAGATGATGGTCCCCTTTTTTATTGGTTTTGGTCCGGACCTGCCTTTCGATATTTTTGCTGCAGCCTTTTATATGATTACCCGGTATGAAGAATATTTGGAATTTACTCCGGATGCCTTCGGGCGGTTCAGGGCGTCCCAGAGCCAGGCCTATAAACACCGGTTCCTGCATTTACCGGTGGTGGATTTATGGGCTCTGAAATTGGGACAAATCCTGCAGGTCCGATATCCTGCAATTCAAATCAGGAAGCGAGAATACCGGTTCATTTCCACCATCGATATCGACCAGGCCTGGGCCTACAAACATAAAGGCCTGGCACGCAATCTGGGTGGCACCGCCAGATCACTGGTTCGGGGTGAACTGTCTGATCCAGTGCGCCGTCTGGCAACACACCTGGGTCTTAGAACAGATCCATATCATACGTTTGAGTATATTCACCAGACCCATCTGGAGCGACATTTGAAGCCTGTATTTTTTGTCCAGATTGGGAAACGGGGACGGTGGGATAAGAACATATCTGGAAAGCATCCCGCAATGCAACGTCTGGTTAAACAATTACAGACCATCGGGGAGGTGGGGCTTCATCCTTCATTACGTTCGGGTCGCCGGCAGGAACTGGATGAGGAGTTGGTCTTATTCTCTGAATTGACGCGCCAGAAGACGGTGCGTTCCAGGCAGCATTTTATACGTCTTGTATTTCCCCATACATACCAGTTACTGTGCCAGTATGGTGTGACGCATGACCATTCTATGGGATTTCATGATATGCCTGGTTTCAGGGCCGGCACGGCGACGCCATTTTATTTTTTTGATTTGACCGAAGACCAGCAAAAGGATCTGCGGGTGTATCCATTCCAGTTTATGGATGTGACTCTCAAAGATTATCTTCGGCTGGGTCCCCAGGATGCCATGCTCAAGATTGAACCCATCATCGAACAGGTTCGTAAGGTCGGTGGTACTCTGGCAAGTATCTGGCATAACAGCGCATTGAGCGAAACCGGCGATTGGAAACAATGGAAACCGGTATTTGATTATATGATGGAAAAAGCATCGCCATGAAAATCAGTATGTTAATCGTGTTTTCTTAATTTTATTGTAACTTATTCGAATTATTTATCGGACCATATTATATTCGTAACTGAAAAGGTCCCTGGTTTTATTCAATGGTTTGATGATCCCGGGCAGAATCTCTGTATTTATACATGACTTAATGATCCTGAAAACCGGTGGTTGACCATTTTAAATTTTGTGCACATGGAACTTCATTCTGATTAATCGACGATGAGTTATTTACGGTGATCAGGCATTTAAAACATAAAGAGATCAATAAACACGAATGGGATGTGTGTATCATGCATAGTCCTCAGCCCATGGTGTATGCCTATTCGTGGTATCTGGATATTGTATGCAGTGGTTGGGAAGGTTTGGTGGCTGGGGATTATGAGGCCGTTTTCCCACTCACCAGAAATCAGAAGTTGGGCATTCATTACCTGTATCAACCATTTTTTACACAACAGCTGGGCTTATTTTCAAGGTCAAAAGATTTGAAATATACGGTGGAGGGTTTCTTGAGTGCAGTACCTCCAAAATACAAATATATTGATATCTGTTTGAACGAATCAAATTTTCAGGACCTGAAATCTATTGAATTCCAGACACTTCCTAATTACCTGCTGGATCTTTCAAATTCCTATGAGGAGATTTATGATCAATATCAACCCAAATGCAGAAAGTCAATCAGGCATTTTGTTGAAAATAATGAAAAACAGAATTTCGCATTTGCCGAAAATGTCGATCCCAATGTCCTGATTCACTTGTTCAGGGAATATCTGGGCGAGAAAGTTCCAGAATTAAATGAGGGGCATTACCACATCCTGGAATCCTTGATAATGGAGTGCCTCGAAATGAACCTGGGTGAAATCTGGTTGCTGCACACGTCAAATGGCATGCCTTATGCCGGCGTATTTTTCCTGGATTCACCCGGCCGTAAGATCTACCTTTTTGCAGCCACCTCTAAATTGGGACGGGAGAATAATGCGATGTTCTTCCTCCTTGATGAATTTATCCATAAGTATCATGGACAAAAACTTCTCCTGGATTTTGAAGGATCATCCATTCCGGGGCTGGCCCATTTCTATGAGGGTTTTGGTGCCAGGCGTGTTTCTTATCCGCAGGTAAGAATCAATAAATTACCCAGAATACTCAGATGGATCAAACCAGAATAATCCTGAAAAGTTAATGAATCCGGCAATTTATTATTTAGTTGTCGTCGATTCGCTCGAAATCAATGACCTGGTTGTGGTCGACTTCAGATAATTGACCTTTTTCACATTTTAGGGTCCTGGCAGTGAATTTTTTTAACAGGGTATAATTGTGTGTGGCCATGATTACGGCCCGACCGGATTGACTGATAGATTGTAGTATGCGTAAAATATCTTCGGATGTTTCCGGGTCCAGATTCCCGGTGGGTTCATCGGCAAGAATGATTTCCGGATCATTCAGCAGGGCCCTGGAAATGACAACACGTTGCTGTTCTCCACCAGATAACTGGTGTGGCATTTTATAATCCTTGAATTCCAGACCCACTTTTTTCAACACCTGATTGATCCGATCATCAATGTCTTTTTTTTGTTTCCATCCGGTCGAGCGCAATACAAATTCCAGGTTTTTATAAACACTGCGGTCGGTCAGCAACTGAAAGTCCTGAAATACGATGCCCAATTTACGCCTCAAGAGTGGTACTTCCTTTCGTTTCAATTCATGAAGGGCAAATCCAGCCACGGCAGCTTCTCCGTCCTTCAATGGCAGTTGGGCGTTTATGGTTTTAATAAGGCTTGTTTTACCACTTCCGACCTTTCCGATCAGATATACAAATTCCCCTTTCTCAACCGAAAATGACACATGCGACAGGATCAAATTGTCCTTTTGAAAAATTGGACAATCATTGAAATGAATAATGGTGTCGAGTGTCATACTAGCAAAATTCTGGTTGGGTCAAAAATACATTTTTTCAGACACTTAAAAAAAAGAGATCCGGAGGCCGGATATATTTTCGAATTGAACCGGTTTGAGCCATTGCTTTAAAGGGTTAAATTGCCCGAAAAAATAAACAATCAGTTGTTGATTACTTTGGACACTAAAACCGATCCGATCGCGTTTTTTATCATATATTTAGTCATTTATTTAATGTCGGTTTAATGAGGTTTCGAAGCGATTTTATTCTCCTCCTGTTGGTCTTCATAATGTCTTGCTCTTCCACCTGGGCCCAAAGAACTTACGCCAGTAACACCCTTGAAAAACAATATGACCGAGCATATGAATTATATGAAAAAGAAAAATATGGCGCTGCACAGAAAGAGTTTCTCAGTATAACGCGCCAACTGGGGGATATCGATTCTGAACTTCGAACCAGTTCGGAGTATTATGCAGCCCTGTGTGGAGTATACTTGTTCCATAATGATTCGGAGGTGATGCTGAACCGATTTATTGCAGAGCATCCGGAAAGTATGAAATCACGTAAGGCTGTCTGGGAAATGGCGTTGTTCCTGTATTCCACAAAAAAATACCGGGATGCGGCAGACTACTTCGATCGGGTCGACATGAAGATTTTGTCTAAAGAACAGGAAGCCGAATATTATTTTAAGAAAGGTTACAGCCATTTTATGCGGAACGATTTCGAAAAGGCCAACCTGGCTTTTTATGAAATAAAGGATATTCAAAGTGATTATACCAGCCCGGCCATTTATTACTACGCATATATCGCATATACAAGGGAAAATTTTGAAACGGCTTTAAACGGATTCAAAAGGTTGGAACAGGATGAAGACTTCAAAGACATTGTACCCTATTACATTTTACAGATCCTTTATAAACAGGGAAAGTATGACGAAATCATCACCTATGGGCCGGGGCTTCTGGAAAACGCCATTCCCAGCCGGGCTGCTGAAATAGCCAAGTTTGTTGGTGATGCCTACTACCAGCAGAATAAATACCAGGAAGCCAGGTTTTACCTGGAACTCTACGTTGACAAATCATCCGCCATATCGAGGG
>Ga0209536_100001445_pt1 | contig 39487 bp, 35 predicted proteins | sample DeeMarSeWOR28_12_FD_187461 | JGI IMG/M metagenome (GOLD analysis project Ga0209536, IMG submission 187461) | Marine sediment microbial communities from White Oak River estuary, North Carolina - WOR-2-8_12 (SPAdes) (version 2) | ecosystem: Environmental > Aquatic > Marine > Intertidal zone >... | reverse complement strand
GCAGATGGAAGCCTCCGGCTCGCCCGCAGGGTGAAAATTAATGAGATAAAATGATTTTAATCCTTTATACCTTGTTGGTATTTTGAGTCAGTTCTACAATTTGTTTAGCTGGTTGTAATTTAATGCAATCTCGACTTCTTATTGATTTTTATGCAAGATTCAGGTGATAAAAAGCGATATGGATAGCAGCATCATCATAACCAGCATCGGTATCGGGGCAGGTTTATTTGTCGGCTTGATCATCTTTTGGTTTTTTCACACGGTCATCAAACGTAGACTGGGTAATGATCAATCCATGCCGGCCATTAACTCTACCCAGTTAAAGCGTGGCAGGGATCAGCGCCGGCACCCGAGATTAGCGGTTTCCTGGCCGGCGACAATGGAAATCGACCGGAAGTCTGTCAATGTCTGCTTGAAAAATATCAGCCTCGGGGGGGCATTTGTCATCTGCCGGGAACCGGTGCCTTTAGATGAGAAATTTCGAATCTACATAGAAGTTCCCAATGAGGATCGCTTGGCACTGAATGCTGAAGTGGTCTGGTCAAACATGAATATGCCGGAGGCAAAGGTCATTCATCGGGGGCTGGGGGTCAAATTTGTTCAAAATACCCAGGCCGCCCGAAAGCGCTTGGAAGAAGCCATTGCCTATCAAGAGTCCTTGGCCGGTGTCGGCCAGGCGAAGACAGCTGATCAGGTCACCGGCAGATAAAGGGTTCTGCCCGCCCACCGCATCAACTGTATTTGGCCCCCGCAACAAAAGATGGTATCCCTTTGGCAGCGACAAACAAAATGCAAAACCGAGTCACCTTTTCCTCTGCGGAAATTGCCATCGTCAACACCGTCGTGTCGATGTCTGAAGAACTTGTCAGTAATCATTATAAGATGTCGGCCAACGAATGGCTGCGCCCGAAATATGACGTCAAAACCCTGGTGGATCTTGCACCCGAAGAAATTGTCGATGGCCCTTTTGCCCAAATTGTCCGTTATGAGGGCCAGCGTAAAGATACAGCCCTCGGGTCGGGCGTGTTTGACTACTTTAAAATTTGCCTGCAGGACCACGCCATCAAATCGGTTTTAGAGGAGACCCCCGCAATCAAGCTGTATCCTTTTTGTCTGTACATTATTACGCATGAACTGATCCACATCGTGCGTTTCAGCAAATTTCTGCAAAGCTTTGACGCGTCACCAACCGAAAAACTGGATGAGGAAAAAAGGGTACACGAAAACACGCACCAAATTTTAAATCAGGTGCAGGTGGCAGGATTGTCGCCTGTTTTTGAATTTTACCGCAAGTGGCGCCAGCCGATTGAAGGCCTGCGCATGCGCTGAACTAAAAGCCAGGTGGATGTGATGGACGTTTTTCCGGTCCTTGTAGCCACAGACCTATTGACAGAGAACAAAGGCGTTCAATATAATACATATTAGCAGTGCCGATTAAATCTTTAGCGAGGTTGAGCCGAAATGCCGATTTACGAATATGAGTGCACAAAGTGCGCAAAAATCGAAGAGATTTTTCAGAAATTTTCAGACAAGCCTTTGGTCAAGTGCCAACATTGCGGTGGAAAATTGCAAAAGCTCATTTCCCAGAGCACCTTCCATTTGAAGGGCACCGGCTGGTACGTCACTGATTATGCAAACAAATCAGAATCCAACAGCGCCGCTGCCAAAAAATCAAATCAATCAAAAACATCTCAAGCCTCAAAATCACCTGCGTCTAACAAGGACGCCACATCATCCAGCGATAGCGCCGCTGACTGACCCATTGCAATTCGGTTCAATCTTCAATATCATGCCAGTATCTGAAAAAAACTTAAAAAATGTGCAGAATTCCTCTTTACAAACACAAAAGGGTGATTATTATGTCAAAAAAATCCGGCGCGAATACTGCGATTTTATTAAAATAATTACCATTCTTTAGAATCAAAAATCTTATCTTAGTTTTAAAAAAGACCTAGCTGGAAGGGAGGTGACGTTTCAGCCCTATACAGAGACGGGGTTCTGCGTTATTGGATGCAAGATATCATACTCAGAAATATCGATTAATGCTATTTGACAAGGAGATTTATGACAATGAAACTGATACCATTGCAAGATCGAATTTTAGTCCAACGCGTTAAAGAAGAGGAAAAAACAAAGGGAGGTATCATTATTCCTGATACCGCCAAGGAAAAACCCGCAGAAGGTAAAGTTGTGGCGGTAGGAAAAGGTAAGCTTGATGAAAGCGGCAAGCGCATTGCCTTGGAGGTTAAAAAGGGAGATCGAATCCTTTTTGGCAAATATTCCGGCACCGAAGTCAAGATAGAAGGTGAGGAATATTTAATTATGCGTGAAGATGATGTACTGGGTATCATTGGTTAATGATTAAAATTTCAGGATATGATGGAGGTTAAATAAAGATGACTGCTAAACTGATTAAGTATGACATGAAAGCCCGCGAACTCATGCTCAACGGCGTCAGAACACTGGCTGACGCTGTGGTTGTAACGCTGGGTCCGAAAGGCCGCAACGTGGTTCTTGACAAATCCTGGGGCTCACCGACAGTCACCAAAGACGGCGTCACCGTGGCCAAGGAAATTGAGCTGGAGGACAAATTTGAAAATATGGGCGCTCAAATGGTTAAAGAAGTGGCCAGCAAAACAAGTGACATGGCCGGTGATGGCACAACGACGGCGACCGTGCTGGCGCGTTCCATCTACGAAGAGGGCCAAAAGCTCGTTGCGGCCGGCAACAACCCGATGGCAATTAAAAGAGGCATTGATGCCGCAGTAGACACCGCGGTTTCGGAACTGCGAAAACTTAGCAAGACGACCAAAGATCAGCGTGAAATTGCCCAGGTGGGAACCATATCGGCCAACAATGATGAGACCATCGGCAATATTATTGCTGAAGCCATGAATAAAGTCGGCAAAGAAGGCGTCATCACGGTCGAAGAGGCCAAAAGCATGGAAACAACGCTGGAAGTTGTTGAAGGTATGCAATTCGACCGCGGTTATTTATCTCCTTACTTTGTAACCGATCCGGAAAAAATGGTTGCCTCTCTTGAAGACCCCTATATATTGATCAACGAGAAAAAAATCAGCAGCATGAAAGATCTGCTGCCGATTCTGGAGCAGGTTGCAAAAATGGGCAAACCGCTGATGATAATTGCTGAAGACGTTGACGGGGAAGCCCTGGCTACGCTGGTTGTCAACAAACTGCGCGGAACGCTGCAGGTGGCTGCTGTAAAAGCACCTGGCTTTGGTGACAGACGCAAGGCCATGCTGGAAGACATTGCCATTTTGACCGGTGGTCAGGTGGTATCGGAAGACTTGGGTATCAAGCTGGAAAATTTAGCTGTTTCTGATCTGGGCAACGCCAAAAGAATTACGATTGATAAAGACAACACCACAATCGTTGACGGCGCTGGCTCCCGTTCGGCCCTGGAGGGGCGGGTCAAGCAGATTCGGGCCCAAATTGATGAAACCACTTCCGATTACGATCGCGAAAAATTGCAGGAGCGTCTGGCCAAACTGATCGGTGGTGTTGCGGTTATCAATGTCGGTGCGGCAACCGAAACTGAGATGAAAGAGAAAAAGGCCCGGGTTGAGGATGCACTGAATGCAACCCGCGCCGCGGTCGAGGAGGGAATTGTACCCGGCGGTGGCGTTGCGCTGGTTCGTTGCCTGGACGCCCTCAGTAAGATGAAAATTAAAGCCGATCAGAAACTGGGCGTTAAGGTGATCATGCGCGCCATTGAAGAACCGTTGCGCCAGATTGCCAACAATGCCGGTCTTGAGGGTTCGGTGGTGATTGACAAAGTCAAAGCCGCAAAGGGATCATATGGGTACAATGCCGATACGGATACCTATGAAGACCTGATGAAAGCCGGCGTCATCGACCCCACCAAAGTGGTTCGTCTGGCTTTGCAAAATGCAGCCAGTGTGGCATCTTTGATGCTGACCACCCAGGCGATGGTTGCGGAAAAACCGGAAGACAAAGCCGAAGCGATGCCCGGCGCCGGTGGCGGCGGCATGGGCGGTATGGGTGGCATGGGCGGTATGGGCGGCATGATGTAACCGCCGATACGCTGAGCAAGCCAAACTATCTAAAAGTTAAAAGCTCCCACGGCACAGCTTTGTGCAGTGGGGGCTTTTTTTATGCAAACGAACAAAAACCTGAATCAAAAAATTTGACAAAATGGCCATAAACAGGTAATCTTATTATATATAACTACTTGAATCTTTCATGAAAATCAATGCGCTACCGGGTTGAATGCAGACCGCTTGCCGTCATCAATTTGGACCCAGTTTCAGGTTTTGCTCAGACCCTAAACTAAAACCCCGTGGAGTCTCTGATGAATGTAAAAATAGCCTTAAAAATCAAAATGTGGCTGTCGTTTTTGCTGGTTATGCTTATGGTCATGCCGTATATGCTCAGTGCGGCCGAAGGTGAACGTATTATTAAACACGAAACCGGTTTCTATTATACGGTTCAAAAAGGCGATACCCTCTGGGACTTGAGCCGTAAATTTTCTGATTCTGCCTGGTTATGGCCCGAGATGTGGCGGGAAAACAGCCAGATTGCCAATCCTCACCGGATCTATCCGGGTGAGCGTATCCGTTTATTTCGCCGCACCGGATCTCAGGCCACCAGCGAAACAGATGCCGGGAAAAAAGCAATGATTGTGCCCCCCTCTCTGGAAGATCTCATCCACTACAATTATACTGCCGTGGACCGCGTGGGGTTTGTTCGCAAGCAACCGGTGCCTTCGCACGGAGCCATTTTTAAGGTTTTGGAAACCAAAGAGATGATCAGCACTGATGATACCGTTTATATCCGACCGGCGGAAAACATGACGCTGGTGCCCGGCAAGCGCTACACCATCTACCGAACGTTACCGCCGATCAGGGATTTAGAGACCAATGAATATATCGGTATTCAACATCTGCTTACCGGAGTCGTAGAAATCAACCAGGTCCAGCCTACTTATGCCGTCGCAACGGTTATCGAGGCCTATCGCCCAATTTATATAGAAGATAACATCATGCCGTACTACCGTCGTTTACCGGATGTTGTCATAAAAGAAAGTCCAAAAGACCTGCATGGGCAGGTTTTCGAAGCCGAGGATCACAATCGGCTGATCGGTGACAATATGATTGCTTTTATCGATATAGGCAAAAAAGACGGGGTTCAACGCGGGCAGTTTTACAATGTCTACTATCGCATATCAGAACGGCTTCACCCCAAAAAAAGACAGCGAACCACACTGTTGCCGGTTGAGCTTGCCGAGGTGCTGGTCCTGCATACCGAAGATACCACCGCCACTGTGATCGTTACCAGTGCCGAAAGGGAGTTTGAGCCGGGCTCAAAAATACGCTCTCCGATTGAATAATCCATCCATGGGGCAAGGGCTTAAGCCCTTGCCCGTCTTTTTAGCAAAGTAGGTCCGTGGACCAGCGCGGCACGGTCGGTTTTACCGTTTCGATGCCGCTTCCACCAGACCGGACAGACCTTCACGTTATCGTCAGCTTAAAAAAATTCGACACTGTCACTGCAACTGGCTGGGTGGGGCTGGCAATTGAATCCGCCTGACAAACTGGACCCCACGTTGCTTTTGGGCCGGTCTGTAACGGATCTTCGAAGATAAAAATGTGGCCGGATGATCACCGGATTTCAATCCAGTAGGCGATACCGGTCTTGGCCGGCTTTTCGGCAATCTCTACAATACCGCCGGCGGAGGAACTTAAATATTTCTTTTCCAGCGTTTCATTCAATTGAATGATAACCGGAGATTGCACCAGGCCGGCCAGCTTTTTGCCGGATGGCGGAAGTTTTAACAGTTCGCCGTCTATTTCCACATCGACCCGATCGTCTTCATTGACGATGCCATCCTCATTCAGATCAAATTGAATAGCAGCGATCGTTCCGCCGGTGAAGGCGTTGAGCTCCATAAAAATTGAATCACCGCCCGAACCGCATTCTGCCTGTGAGGGGATAAAGCCAATGACAATCAGGATGCCATCGCGCAGGATGACATCGCTGATTACCCGCTCGCCGGCATATACATCCAGATCCAGGTACCAGCCAACATCATTGATGTCGCTGGCCGATGGATCCGGAAATTGTCCGCCGCCGTCCGGGTCGCTTCTTGTTTTCCAGATGGGCTCATTAGCCGTCAGAATTCGAACCGTCATTTTGCCGGCGTCGGTATTGACATCAAAATCGGATGCAGTCTGCTTCAACAGCTTAACCTTTTCCGAGAGATAGGCGTTGGATACGTTTCTCACATCCGGATTTGAGCTGCGGCTTACGAAAGTACCCACAAACTCCCTGTCGTCATCAGGGCTCCAGTTATCGGGAGCCTGAAAAATGGTATCGCCGTAATCCCAGATACCATAAAGTGTCTGGATTTGAGTGCCCACCAAATCACTGCCGGCCAACATTTTTCCAGTACCGAAACAAACCATTAATCCGCGCTTTTCCGGGTGAAACATGACATCCGGCCGGGTGGTGATGGGCTGGGGCTTGCCAAACGGATCGGTGGCACTGAAAAGCGCAACGGCTTGATCGCCGCTTTTAAATGCAGCGGCCCATCGGGCCGGATTTTCGCTGATCAAGTCGAATTTCCACAGGTTGCCTTTAAGATCGCCGGCGTAAACAAAATCCACCACGTCATCAAAGTCGATGTCAACTGCAATCGGACTGGAAAGCCCGTTGTCAGGGCCGGAACCGGCTTCAATCTTGCGAATCACTTCGCCGCTGCCAGCATCTAAAATAAAGAGCACCGATTCTTGATCGGGACTGTTGTAACCGTTTCCAAAAATGACGATCCAGGGATAGGACTTGCTGTAAGACCTGACCACAAGGGGTTTGCTAAAAGAATACCCCATATCATCTCGATGATCCTTAGCGGTATCCTTATTTGGAAATTCCCACAGAACGTCGTCTTTTGTCATGCCGGCCGGCCGGCTTACATCCAGCGCAAAATAGCCTTTACCACCGGCACCCAGGCCGCTCACCAGAAGGGTCTGCTCCCCGCCTGCATACAGCAGGTTTTGGCCCTTTTGCACGCTGGGGGTCGAATCCACATAAAACTGATGCCCATAGTCGGGATCTGCAAGGTCTTTGAGATGGTCAAATACCAGATTGGGCACATAGGCAAACAATTCGTCTCCATTCTTAGCCTCGTGCGCATGCAGCATGCCGTCATTGGCGCCAAAATAAATAACATCATCGAAGAATGTCGGCGACGAATGCACGATGTCGCCCAGCATATTCACCCGGTTGCCACTGCTACCGGGTTCCTGGCCCCTTATGAAATTAAGCGTATTTTCAGCATCAGCGCCCAGTTTTTCTTTCTGATCATCTGTTAAATATTTGAATTCGAACAGCTGGCCGGACCTTTCGCCGTCAAAGGTTAAAATGTGGCGCATTTGCCAGGGCTTGCTCTGCAGCCTGGCCGCAGCCGACCATGCGACCGGATCCTCAATAACGGCTCCGGTGACCGGATTTGTCCGGTAAGCCTTCACATCCCCAAACCATAGATAATCAATATAGCTGTAACTGCTCTGAAAAATAAAGACGTCCGGTCCGATCTTGCCAAACATCCGATCCCCGTTGACGGATACCGAGGCAACCGAGGTGGGCTGGCGGCCCTTGATGTCTTTTATAATCTGTTGCAACCCTTCAACCAGTTTTTTGGGTTCGCCGGCATTAACGAAAACACCGCGGCCGTTGACGGTCGCGTGCCACAAATCGTCAATGGACTCCGGCTTGCGGTTGCCGGTCACCTCCGGCCAGATCACATAATCACCGTATTCGCGGGGTTCATCTTTTTTGGTGATGGTTTTCAAGTAATCCGGACTGGTGCGATCGTCTTCATAATCTTCATGGTTGAGCGTACCGGTCACCCCGAAAGCTACCGCAAAGGTAACCATGTGCTGATGAGGGGCCTGGTCCCATTTGTTGGTCGGTACGAGATTGTCCAACTTGGGGAGCAGATCCTGGGCATAAAAATACAGCGCCGTATCTGCCAGCGTATCTTTAAAATTATCACTGAACGGCTCACTGCCGCCACCCCACTCTCCGTATGGATCAGAACCACTGCCGTCCGTATTGCCTTTGAATGTATGGTCCTGATCACTGTAATAGCCATCGGTGACCACCAGCGTAAAAGACTGCTGGCAGGCGCCGCCCTCCGCCGGATAGGGGGGGTCACCTTTAACGCCCTCCAGACTGCCGTCATTGGTCTGGTAATACTCACCGACTTTTTGCAGGCCCTGTTTGAGCGGTGTGCCGCCCCGGGATACGTAAGCATACAGATTCTCAACGAGCGCATCGGTTTCATCCTTAAATTCACCGCTGATAACCGCTCTGACAGGTTTTAAGGGAACAATCACCTTGTTGTTAATGCCCAGTAAGCCCATGCGCACATCCGTTAAGTCCGGGTCCGTCATAACCCGGGCAATGGCGGCCTTGGCCACGAATTCCCGCCGGCGGTGATAGGTAAACCAGTTGGCAAAATTCTGGCGATCCGAGTCATAATCGCGGTAAATATCCAAAGGCGGATCGATTACAGGTGTCAGGGTTATTATTTTATCAAGCGGCGCGCTGCCGCCGTCGGTGGTAAACGTATAGTATTTATTGACCTGGTCATCACCGTCCATAATCACCAGAAAATAGCGCCCATCGTTCGATTGGACAAAATAATGGGCCCAGGGGACGGTGACCTTGCCGACTTTAAAAGCCTTTGTATCCAAGTCGAGGGTTTTGCTTTGCAACGGATGAACAGGCGGTTTTTCAGTATCCGCCGGCAAAAAACTTTTTTTGCTGTAAGCCGGCCAGGGCTCGTAGACGGCATTAGGGTTGTAGTAAAGCGCGTTCACCGCGTGCCATTGCGAACGCCAGTATTTGCGGCCTTCCTCGCCTAAATATCGATAGGCATCATTATAATTGTAACCTTCACCCATATCATCAAATACATAGCAGTAACCCTGTGTGGGGGCACTGTCCGGGTTGGGGAATTGTCCCTCATAATTTCCCCTGACCAAGATTTCATAGGTCATACTGCCGGAATCATCCTGTAAGATCATCAGGTTGGTCGGCGGTGGATTAACCTTTGTAAACAAGGGTGCGTCCGCGAGCTCTACATCGGCCCAGACGGGCTGGGCACCCCAAAGCAGGAGTGCGACCAGTAAACCGCAAAACCGGCTTATGGCCGTCAGGCGCCTGTGCCGTAAGAATCGGTTGCGTTTGAGATCGATATTCATATTTTTGGATTCGAGCATAAAAACCCCCTGCTATGCAGATGCTAAAACGCTTTGCGATATCCGATTTTGATGATGGTGACACCCTGCTTTTCGGTGCGACCATAGATGGCAAATCCGTGCACCTTGGGTTGTCCCATGCTCAGCGAAAATCCGGGCGGAGTGCCTTCGTAACCGGCCACAAATCGAGTTTTGCCGGTGTCATCAAATGTGGCGCTCTGCGCTTCTGCATCCCAGTGGTCGACAAAATTTTCATCATCAATGGCTTTCAGCCCCGGCACAACGAAGCCCAGGTCTCGGGGGTTGGCTTCGTTTTGAATTCGATCGACGGCTTCCAGGGCCGCACCTTCTGCCAGATAAAGGTTGCGCTGGTAGATGGCATCGTTGCGCGCAATCTGGATCTCCGTGTTAGCCGTATGGGTAGCCGCAACGCTGATAATGGTCAGCAATGCCAGCAACATAATGGTCGACACAATCAGGAAATATCCCTGTTCATTTTTTAGTTGTTCGGTCAACTTTAACATGAAAACAATACTCCCATATCCGTGTATCCTGAAAACCCTACAAACCGATGTTGCGGCACCTGACCCGTGTTTTATAGGTCCGGCTGATCATTCGCCCCCGGCCTGCAGGCTGCTGGATGGTCATCGAAATCTCCACTGAGCGGATCTCCGCCACCGCAGTGGTTATGGCTCCATTGCCATCATAATAGGTAAAATTAAGATCTGAGACGTTGTCTTCGGTTAAATCTTCCCATTTTGCACTGGCGCTGCGGTATTTTTCCAAGGCGCCATTGTTGAAGCGATAGGCAACCAGCTCATTTTCGATATTATCATCGGCTGCGGGACAATTTGCCGGGCCATCGTCGATACAATGATCGATCCGGCCATCCATGTCGGCATCCAGGGTGAAAGCAAAATTCTGGGCATCAGTGTTGGAAATGTTGCCGTCATGCTGTTGATGAAACCCCTTGTCTTTATCAAAATTATCGACAATACCGGTGGCGGTGCTGCCGCTGGGATTAAAACCGGCCATTCTGATTTCCTGAATCATGAATTCAACGCCGGCACGGGTCACCTGCTGAACGTCGGCTGCGACATTCTGGATGGTGTAGGAGCGACCCATTGAGGTGAAAAGGCTGACCACGGCGGTCAGTAAAACCGACGCCATGGCAAGCCCCACCAGGATATCCACCAGGGTAAAACCCTTTTGGCCCTTCGGCCGGCATTTTGTGATGGGCCTGATTGCGTGGCTGATCATGTCCCGTTTCCTTTGGTGATGGTACTCAAAACAACACTGCGATTTCGGCCGCGACTGGTCCAGTTGACCGTCACCTTGATTTCTCTGGATGTGTTGAAGCCCAGGGCATCCTGAATTGTCCAGGTGCGTGTGTAGATGCCCCCCGGATTGCCGTTTCCATCCATCGGGCCATCGCTGAAAGTCGTCGGGCCCGCAGGCAATAGCGTGATCTCCGCAGTATTTTTAAGTCGTTCGAGTTGCTCTCGGGCCAGCATGTTGGCCTCGGTTAATTGATTTCCACTGGTGTTGTTGCGCGACACCGTAAGCACAAGCGTGGCCACCGCTAAAAACCCCACGGAAAAGATGGCAATGGCAATCAGCGCCTCTACCAGCATGTAGCCTTTTGGATTCTGAATACCCGTATTTTTTCGTTTCATAACCTTCATATGTGACTCCGCAATCACTCAATTCGGATTCGCCCGAGAGGACTGACGATGATTTTTTTCTGCCGGCCGCTGTTGTTGACCAGCACGGCGCTTCCCGCCTGCGGCAGCCCCCGACCGTTGAATATCGTTTTATCGCCCAAGCTGGTAAAATTGGTGCTGTCCAGGTCAACTCTCACACCGCCGGGCAATTCCCGATTGCGCAAAGTCTGGAGATTGCCGTCTTTATCGGTGAAGGTCACCTGATAATGCGTCGTCTGAAAAGTAACCGTGACCGGTGAGCGTTCCCGGACGGCTTTTGCTTTGCACAATTCCAGATCACCCTTTAAGTTGCCGGCGGCACCTCTTAAACTGGCGTTGCTGCGCCAGCTAAGAATGCCGGGCGTTACGATAACGGACACCACGGCTATGACGGCCAGCACGACCAGAAGTTCAAAAAGAGAAAATCCGCCTGTTTTCTTCATGATATTTTAACTCCCTTTAATGCCAAGAAACCGGATCACCTATTCACCCTTGGTAACCCGACTGTCCGCCTGGTGCGGATCCGCGGTTTTCCGTCTCCCGATTACTCGGGATTTGGCTTTATCACGGGCTTATAGAACCCGCCTTTAATCGGATCTGCGGGCTGAACCGTGCATTATCCTCGCAAAAAATGTACCAAACCAATAAAATTGAAATTTATATAATTTTCAATTAGTTATAATGTTATGAAAATAATTGCCACTTTGAAAGTCAAGGATATGGGTAATTTATGTGTCAAAAATACTTCACATTTGGGTAATTAAGGTCAGACTTTTCCATTTTCTTTTTAAATGCATTTTGAACGCAGATCGGTATCTTTACGCTTACCCGGAAGTGCTGCATAAGCCATCACTTCTTCACGGCAAAGCGCCGTTGCACAGCCGCTAGACACCTTTGGCAATAAGGGGTTCCGGTGGTGGGCACGAATCGGAAACCTTGGGTTTCCGATTGTAAAAGTTTTAAATAAGATTTTTTTCAGGCAGGTTTAGCATGAAAGACGAGAGAATTGCAAGTCCAGAATTCTGATATATCGTATCTCATCTTATCGGTGCTGCGTCACCTTGGCACTTTAAGTGATGCAACGACTATTTCTAAATTTGATTTATATACCGTTTAGATTAAAGGCAGCAGCAAGGAAGTGGAACATCCAGACAGAATAGAAGGTATGAAAAAGGTGTTTGAACCGTTTGATACGTCAGACCGGATGCAACCAAGCCATCTATCCCCCTGCCCCGCACGCTCATGAGATTGAACCCTGATGTCTAGCATAGGGTTGTTTTTTGATTGCAGGCCATTTGAGCCTGCCCGATTTCACCAGCACGATTTAATGATTCCGAGCTCCCGGGCGATGACCGATGCGGCTGTTGCGTCGCCTCTCTTTGCTGATTTTACGCAATACCGGTTTTGAGCGCTCAGGTGGCTCGATGCGCTGAACAAGCGATGCGATGACCCCACCCTCGATATGCTTGAATCCTTTGACGAGTATCCACTGGCCCTGCCGCAATGACCCGAAATCCAGCGGATCACCATTTGTATCGGTCAGCTCGGTGGTCAGCTGCCGGTCGTCGAAGCTCCAATCGACCACATAAATGGTTTCTTCGGCCGCAATCAGTTCTACCCTCTGGGCGTTGACCTCCATGATGCGGGCCCGTGCCTCGAAGGGATCACAATCGTCAAAACTAAAATTTTCAGTTAGACCGGACTCTGCCGGGCTGTTGATGGGCAAGCAGAAGACGCTGAAGCCCCAGATAAGCAGCCCGCAGATAGCCGTTAAACGTTTACGCACGTGACAATCCATAGGGTTAAGCCTTTCTAAAAAATTTGATGCCAGTAGTAGCGGTACATGTCCGGTGTCAGGATGGCGGGCATACTCACAATGCCGCCTTCGACACCGACAAATATCCGGGTTCCGCCTTCCAGAATGGCAATCACGGGAGCCGAAGGGATCGCTGTGCCAATCGCGATCACGCGATCTTTTTTACCCAGATCGATGGCATTGCCGTCACCATCATGTTCGACTTCCATGCTAAATTCACTGACCGACGCACCCGTTTTGTAATCCACCGCATACATCCGGGCCACCCCCCTGACGGTTGAGGCCGCACAGGGGTCTGTCCCGCTCCCGCTGCCTGAATCCGGTGTGTAGGTCGTAAAATAGACCACACCACCATAGACTCTCGGTGCTGCGACGACCTTTTCACCCGGATTTTCCAGGCGGATATACCAGCCGTTACCGTTCTCGAGACTTGTTCTGACCGCTTGTTGTTGGGCTGCGGTGCCCATTTGAATCAAATCGTCGGTGACATCTATCAGATCGGCTTCATCGAGGGTAGCGCTGCCCGACCAGTCGTTTTTAAGGGCATAAAACCGGTTGACAACCCCGGTTTCATCCGGATCAGAACGGTCACCGGTGCCGAAAAAGATATAGTCGCCGAAATCTTCTGCGACCACATCGGGGGCGTAAAGGATCTTGCGTTGAACACCGTCCACCGCAGAGGCCGAAAACAGTTTCTGAGCGCTCCAGACGCCGTTTGCGATCGACCTTGATTTGGTACCGCTGCAAAATGACATGACCTCATCGTCTTTGAAAGCAAAGATGTTACCTGCCAGATCACCGATGTAGATGCGGCTGACAATGCCGTCACCATCGTGATCGATGCCCGATACGTCCACAATCGAATGGGACATGCCCAGGCCGGAATGATCAATGGCATTAAAATTCAATCCGCTGATCAACTGGCCGTCGGCGACCCGCACCGCGAAAAGCGCCCGGCCGACCGCATCGGTGGCAGCGGGTGTTTCCAAATCCTGGTTGTTGTCGTACCCCCCGGGTATCAAAAACGCATCTTCCACCGTGTTGCTGACGGTCACCGTGCAGGTCGGCGGTGCACCCGTTTCGCTGATGGCGGCATCGGTGGCCACCGTGACGGCTTGCGGGCGGCTCCAGGATTGACCCAGCATTTCGTAGCTATCGGTGTCCGGGTCATTAGAGGGGTTCGGGTCCAGAATGGTGGATTTGATGGAATACAGCCAGACCGGAGCGTCATGGGCGGTAATGTCCAGGGCCATGTAATTGAGACCGCCACGGCGCTCACCGACGATCATGACTTTCTGACCGGAACCATGATAAACCGAAGGTGAACCATCGATAAAATAGTCGTGGTCGTCGTTATCAAGCAGTTTTAAACGGCCCATTTGATCCGGGGCAATAAACCCCCAGATTTCGCTGCCGTCCGCATCATCAAAGGCATGCAAAATGCCGTCGTTGGAACCGGAATAAATGATGGTCTTGGCATCGTCGGTGGCCGGGTTGCTGTCCGGATCCGCGTAATGCACGACGGCCGGTTCTGAATGGATAATGTCACCGAGTCCGCCCTGATGAACACTGTCGAACAGAGCCGTTCTTTCGGCTGCGGTCGCAACCCCCAGCTCTCCAAAGGTAATATTCACATTCGCATCCACAAAGGCATTGGCCGAATGGGTCAGATCCGATACCAGACCGGTATAGGTATACAGATTGCGCGGCGTGGCAAAGTCAATCATCAGGTCGAGGACCTCGGCAGCGCCTCCTTTTTCCACATCCGGTCCGTCTGCGCCCAGGACGGTCCAGTAGGACAGCGTGTTGTCTTTGATCAAACCGTCTGGTGTGCAGGCTTCCATGCCGGTGGCATCTAGCAGATTTCCGATGCTGTCCAGGCCGTAGCGCTTTATGTTGCCGATCCAGCGCCCGCTTTGCTGGGGCTTGAAAAACCCCAGATAGATCTTGTCACCGGCATAGGTCCGGTTCATGCGGCTGATGGGAACGACCGGGGCTACGAAGACCGCATTTTCCTCCGAAATAGCGGTCAAAATCTGATCAAAGGCCAGGGCCAGTTCGGAGATGTTGTCAGCCGTAAAATACTCCCCGCCGCCGTTGGCGGCCGTATTTTGCAGCAGGGCGTGGGAGGTTTTAAAGCCGATGGTATAGGTAATAACCTTTTGCTTGTCGAAAGCCGTTCCGTCCCCCAGGGTGGCATGACAATCATTTTCATACAGGTACTTGGCCACATCATCCAGGTAGTCAGAGCCGTTGTCGACATAGATCGCTTCAGAGCCGCTGTGGTCGCCGTCATAATCGCCGATAATATCGCCATTGATATAGGGGGTGCCGGTCAGCCGCGAATCAATATCCTGGGTCGACTGGCCATCGGTCATGATAATGATGTAATTTTTCTGACAACGCTCCTGCATGGGCGATGTATAGTTGACACCGGCGTTGTACCAGCTGCTCATTCCGGCAAAATAAAGTCCGGCCTCGGCCAGCGTTTCGGCCAGCGGGGTCCAACCTTCGGCGGTCAGGTTGGCGACCTCGTTGGTCAATGTTGTCTGTTCGGTGCCGCAGGCCGCCACGAGCCGGCCGCCTTGATCATTGTTGAACCTCATCAAACCGAAACGCACACCGGTGGTGTTGTTGATCAGATCGGTAATAACCTGCTGGGCCACTTCGATGCGACTTTTGATTTCACCGACACCGGATTCATCGTAATTCATAAAATTGCCCAGGCGCAGCCGGCGCTGGGAGCCGCCACAGGCATAACTGGATGAATAAATTTCGCCATAGGCATAGCCCTGATCGAGCAGATCCGTTTCTATCCAGGCGCAGTTCAGATCCGCAACATTGCTGGCAAAAATCCGCCATTGATAAGACCAGGTACTCCAGCTCCAGTAGCGTTCGTAAACCGCGTTAGTGCTGTATGATCCAATGTAAACGGTCGCTGAATCATAGGGTGTGCCCGGCACATCAACGGTCGACATACTACCCGAAGAGTCAAAAATAATCAGAATGTTGGGTTCCAGGTCCGGGTTGGTAATGGTGCCGTAGATTTCGGTGTCGTCCGCCCAACCGGCAGTTGTTGTCATTCCAATCAGGATCAATGTCATCCAAAAAAATTTCTTCATCCCTGAATCTCCATGGTCGTCACGAGCAGCTTGCGTGTGATGCCAAAAAAGGTGATTGCAACCTAAAACTTATTAAATACCTTCCAGGTTCCCACCTGAACCTGGGTGTTACCGTTGGTTGACGTCGCTGTTAAGCTGTATCGACGAATTTCAAAATATTTCAAGCTATAACCCGAACCCGGCGGTGGGGCGCCGATATGCGGCTGCTGGGGTATGGTGTTGGCGGCATCACTGAACGACGGAATCGGTGTGGCGCTGGACTCGATGCAGCGCACTTCAACCGTGGCAACCGCATCGCCGTTTTCATCACTGGATGTAATCGCGTTGCTGGCAACCGTCGGATCAGCGGACAGAAAATCATTGGTCATCCAGGTGGTCGGGCCTGAGTTGTAATTTTCAATGGCATCGACCACGCCGGCCTCGGCATCATAAAATTCCCGAATCATCTGGCCTTCGTTGCGCACGATGGTGACCTCCGTGTTGGAGGTCCACACCGCCAGCACACCGGCCAGCAGCAATATGGCCGAAATCAGAATAGCGGTTCCCAGCACGAAACCCTGTTCGTTATCGATTGTGGTTTTCAGTGATGTCATCAGTTGCATGTTCTTTTCTTTCCTACAGGTTTCGGCACCTGACACGTGTGGTGTATGTACGGCTGATCGGGCCATCCCGGCCGGACGGACGTTGCACTGTTAGCGAAATTAAGACCGATGCAATCTGGTCAACAGGGATCGGTTCAGCCAGTGCCGTATCGCTCGCATCTAAATAGGTAAACGTCAAGGCGCTGACATTATCCAGCAAAGTGTCCACAGACATACCCGAGCCCAAATCACTTGTTTGCTCAAGTCGATCTGCGCTTAAATTATAAATAATGTTTTCGAAGGGATCTAAAACATCGCCGTCATAGTTGAGGTCGGCCGTAAATTGGATGCTGGTTGTGTTCGTGCCGGAGGATATAAAGCCTGCGTTGGCTTCATCCAGGGGATCCAATCCGGCCAGACGAATATCGCGCGCCATCAACTCAATTCCAATGCGTGTTTTTTGCTGGACGCCGGCTTTGACATTCTCTTTTGTATAGGATCGATTGACGCTCGCAAATGAGCGGTAGACCGAGCCGAATAGGATTGATAGCAACGCGAGGCACACCAGCACCTCCATCAGCGTAAATCCGCCAGCCCGAGCAGCCTGCGGTTTTCTGTCAATGGCATTGCCTTTCATACGCCGCTCCCCATGGTGTTTGAGCGCATCGTCACCTGCCGGGTGCTGCCAAATTTCGTCCAGGCCACCGTTACGCTGATGCGGCGCGTGGAAGCCCCCAGGGGATCAATCCGCCAGGTGCGATTATAAATACCACCGGGATTGCCGCTGGCGTCAACCGGTGAAGGATCAACATAATCGCCCACGGCCAGAGCGGATGACTCGATGTCCTGACTTTTCAGCATCTCCAGGGTGGCTTTGGCCAGCATGTTGGCCTGGGTGGCGGTATTACCGGTAGTGTTATTGCGCACAGCCGAGTATTGCATGCTGGCAGCCGCCAGCATACCGATTGCCAAAACGCACATCGCAATTAACAATTCGATCAAAGAAAATCCGCTATCGCCTGTTACGTTTGCGGGATTTTTTATACGTGCCATTTTGATCTTCCTTTATTGAACATGGATATAGCCCAAGCGGTTGATGGAAATCTGCCGATTCTTGACGGTGTTGGCCACCGGTATGATTTCAGCTGAAATCAGATCGGGAGGAATGCCGCGGCCGTTGAATCGCATTTTATCGTTGTTCAAAGGAAAACTGAGACTGCCGGTGTCGATTTGCACGCCGGCCGGCATTTCGCGGTTCAGGATCTGTTTTTCGCCACTATCTTGGATCCAGTTGGGCGGGCCCCCGACACCATCACCGGTATCGATGAACATGGTGTAGCCGTTGTCGCCGAATGTCACCACGACAAAAGCATTCTCGCGTATGGCCCGAATTTTGGCCATTTCAAGGTCCGCTGTCAGATTCACGACAGCACCTTCTAAACGTCGTGTCCGGTTCCATTTGAGATAAGGCGGCATTGCCATCGCCGCAATCACGGCTATGATGGCAATCGTGGTGGCCAGCTCTAAAGCAGTCAGCCCTGAATTTCTTCTGTTCATTTTAATTCCCTCCGCCGGGAATCAAATACAAAATGTATGCCACATATTCGGCCCCCGCGCGCCAGCGGCACGATTTCAGGGGCGCAATCACCTGGGTCCGGATTGAATCGAATTCAACCCTTATAACGATCGCACAAAAGCGGGCCAAAATCTGTTGATCAGCACTTAAGACTGCAGCGCCATTTTAGCAGAAAAGACGGCACTTATCAGTTGCTTGTGTTATAAATTAATATATTTTCAATGGGTTACAAAATTTGCACGCATTCGTTGAACTCATAGCGCAGAGCACAGGCTTAAAAATGGCATCCGCGCATTTAAATGCGGTCGAGCCGCAGTCCTGCAATTTCTGCAATCCAAAAGACTGCTGACAAATATCGTTCAGGAAAAAAGATGAGTTTTGAGCAGCTGATCTTACCGTATCGAACAGAGGCGATCCGGCGAATATCGAATTTGGAATGACAACATTGAAATTCAACTTGCACTTATGAAATTCACTGCAGGGCTTGCGGCGCCCGCAACGATCATGGTGCCGGTTCCTAAAAAACGAAACCCATCCTAAGCGCGCGGATGGGTTCGATTCAAAAGGGCCTTAAAACAGCAATTCGCGCCACCACAGATAGAAAAAGTTGTACTTTGGATACAACGGGTCAACCTCGATGATGCCGGCGCCGATCGACTGACTGGCCGCATCCGGATTGGTGCTTCCCAGGGATATGAACATTTTCTGGCCCCCCGAGGTAAGCACAACCACCGGTTTGGACGGAATACCACCGCCGAGAACGACGCTGCGGGTCAGGTCCTCGATCCCATCGGCGTCGACATCCGTAAATGTGATCACGGCCTCGCCGGTCAAATAATTGAGCGCGTAAATTTTGGCATTACCGCCGGGCACGCACGGATCGCTGTTGGGCGCAAATGTGGTCACATAATAGGTTTTGTAAAACACAATCCCCTGCGCCAGCACCTTTTCGCCGGCGGCCACCTCTGTATCTCCCGAAATGTTGACCAGGCGGATATACCAGCCCCGATCAGAATTCAGGTCCGGGGTCGCAGCAGCCGGATCGGTTACATCAACCAAATCAGCCTCGGTCATAAAGATGGAGCCATGCGTGTCCTTGACGCAGTAGATTCGATCCGCCCCTGTGGTGGTGTCACACGCGTTTTCGCGGTCGCCGGTTCCCATGAACAGCAAATCATAGCCTTTTTCAAGGGTCACGCTGGGCGGGTAGTAAAATTTCCGGGTGTAGGTCGTTGATTCGATCGTGTACGTGGGGGCCGCAAACACCATCTCAGGGATCCAGCTGTTGATATTTTCGTTGCAGTCCGGAAAATTGAGCGGATAGGCCTGAGCATCGATGTTCACCTGCGCCAGACGCCACATCTGGCCGCCGAGATCGCCCACATAGACCTTGTCGACAAATCCATTGCCGTCGGCATCCACAATTTTAACGCTGCTGGCCACACTGTAATACATGCCGGTGGTGAACGTTTTGACCACGGCACCGCTGACCAGATTCACGGCAATCACGGCGTTGCCGGTTGAATGGTCGGCGCTGTACCCACCTCCGATGAAACAGACGACCGTGCCGGTTGTATCGGTATCGCTGGTTTTGACCATCCCGAATTCAGGCTCGGACCAGCTCTGGCCAAGCTCGGGCACGACCACATCGGCATAGGCATCTTCGGTCGGGCTGATTCGCCATAGATACTGCGGATCATCGGGAACGGTAATATCCAGCGCAAAATAGCTGGACCCGCCTTTGCGCAGACCGCACACCAGAATGACCTGGTCTCCATCAGCGGTATCCAGAAGCCCGTCCGCATCCACGTCATGAAAGTAGACTCTGGGGCTGCTGTCCACATAATCCTGGTGCACGCTGCCCTCAAGGATGTCTTTTAAGCGCGCAAGCTGGTCGGGTGGAATGAACGCCCAGGCCTCGGTACCGTGATCGGTTTCGTCTCCGGAAACATCGAAATTCAGGTCGGTCGTATCCAAAACCGCATGCAGCATGCCGTCGTTGGCGCCGAAAAACACCATGGTTTTGGCGCTATTGTCGGGATAGCGGTAGGTGAACACCAGGGGCTCGCTGTGCAGCACATCGCCGGTGATAACCGGCCGGTTCTCGGTGACATCCAGGTCTGCATCCTGATCCAGGACATCCGCCCCGCGAATATATTGAATCACCTTTTCTTTTCCTGAAATCGTGCTGCCGTTGACCGTCACGTCAGCCGGGTTTCCCAGAAGCGCGTCGCTTAAAGCATCGTTGCCGGTGTCAAACCAGTTGCCCGAATTATTTAAATCAGCCGATCCCAGGTAGGTGTAAATATTGCGGTTGCTGTTGAGAATGCCGTTGCTTTTGGTCGTATCGGCCCAGTCGATGGTCTGCCAGTAGGGCTGGGCGTCTTCGCGCATGGCCCCGTTGGGCCAGGTGGCCGGGCTGCCGTCGCTGCCGACAATTGAATTGTCCGCGCTGAGACCAAACTTGGTGACATTGCCTTCCCAGAAATTTTGATCGAGCGGTTTGAAAAAGGCCATATAGATTTTATTGCCGCTGGTGGTGCGAGTCACCGGAACCACCGGCGCGGTAAACGCACTGGTGCGCGATATAATGCTGTTGACCGCATCCAAAATCGCCTGGGAGAGGCCGTCGGCCGACGCGGCGTCGAAATGATATTTGCCGTAGTCCGGATCGGCGCTGTTGGTTAAGTTGGTTTTGCCGTTGCCGTTGTTGGAGGTGTTGATCAGAAAAATGCGGCTGGCCGGGGAAGCCATGAACCCCACCGTGTAGGTCATGACATTCTGAAACGCGTCGGTTTTATCATTGGCCACGCGCATGTCGTTGGCGTAAAAATAGGCGGCCACATCATCCAGATAAGTCGAGCCGTTGATGTAGGTGGTAATCGTGTGCTCAACCCCGTCGACGGTCAGGGAGCCCTTGCCTGGAAGGTCATTTTCGCCTATTCCGTCGGTGCCGTCCAGGTCATGATCGATCAAATCTTCGGGCCGGGTCTGGCTCAATTTACTCGAGGTGTCTTCGGAAGACATGCCCGGTGACACCACAATTACGAAATTTTTCTGGCAATAGTTGGTGATGTCGGGCTCACCGGAAGAGTTGGAGTTGTAGTAACCACCGATGCGGGCCATGCCCTCTGCCAGCGGCGAGTAGATGACCGTCCCCATATTATTGATGTTGTTTATGTAATTCGGATCCAACACGTTGTCTTCCGGTGTGTACCCCAGGGTGGTGACCACCTCTCCCAGCGGCTGGACGTTGGAAGCCCCCTCAGGTGTGCTGGTGAAATTGTAGATCGCAAATATGGCCTTGTTGGACGACAGCTTGCCGACCCTCAGCAGCGCTTTTTTGGCGTAATAAAAACGGCTTTTGTCAGGCAGGGCTGCGCCGTCATAGGCCGGCTCAACAGCGCCGTCGTTGTCCAGGTCTTGCTCTGTTGTGTAGAAAAACAGCCAGTTGAGGTAATTCTTGGAATAGCGAAATGTTCCGGCGTTGTCGATGATGCCCGCATCGTCTTTCTCGGATGAAGCCACTGTGGGCAAAATGATTCTTTGGGTGTTGATCGTCCAGGCAGACGTTTCATCAAGCCCATCATCGTCTTCTTTAAGCTTTGTTAAGGTATCCAGCGTCAGATCAGTATTAACCGGCACAAGATAGTAGTCTGCCCCATGCGGAAATATACCATAGCCGTTGGTATTGAAAAATCCGTTGCCGGAACCGTTGTTGGCAACCACGTCTATCTGTGGGCTGACAACAGGGGTGTAGTCGATGCTGCTGTCATAGTCGGCGTGGGTGACCGGATGTTTCATCTCAACCCCGTTGTCGAGCAAAAGAACGATATTGGGCGGCAGATCATCAGCGGTCACGGCAAACATGCACGTGTCGCTGGTGTGCCCCTGGTTAAAAGTCAACATAAGGCCTAAAAAACAGACCAACCCTGTGACTGCGATCATATATTTTGTTTTCATAATGCCCATCGTCAAAGTTGTATTATAGTTAAAATCCCACCCGGTAAAATCCGGCTTCAATCTCGGAATTGGCATCCCGGGGTCCAAATCCAGTGCTGTTGATCACATAGCGATGTGCCTTAAATTTGCCGACTTCAAATCCGGATCCCCTCGGCGTCGGCCCAAAGCCCCGGTACTCGACTTCACCGTTAAACGACTCGCTGGTGCCGACCGGGTATTTGGCGGTCGGATCATCATTTTGCGGAAACGCCAGCGATTGGCCGACGGTGATATTGTCTTCATGGTACAGATCGGAACGGTTGACCACATAGGTGCGACCGGTGTCCGCCGCGTAGAAGGTCAGCTGGTAAATCTGCTCGTTGGTGGCCGAGCGACGCTCGGTAATCGAGTTGTTCGTTCCGGCAGTGGCAATCACCGACAGCACCGATACAATCATGATAACGACCACGATCATGTATCCGTCCTGGTTATCTGGTTGCATCTTTATCATAGAACCGCCTTCCTGCATTTAGACCTCCGGTTTAATATAGTGAAGCAAAACATCCTTGGCATTTCGATTGGCGCATTCTACGGTCACATCTATCGCCTTGCTGTCATTGGTGGAATCACCATCGATGTCGAATAGCGCAACTTCCCATTTCACGGTGTACGGGCCGCTGACGACCTCATAAGAGGTCGCCGGAATCAGGTCACTGTGGTCGTAAGGTAACGCCATCAATGCTTCCAGCTGATTGGCTGCCAGGGCGCTGGCCTCCCCGGACATGCGCGCCGAAGCATTGGTATTGATCGAGGTGATCTGCATGGCCGCAACCGCCAGCACCGCGATCGTAAATATTGCCAGCACCACCAGCAATTCTATGAACGTAAAACCGCTCATATCGGATGGCGGTCTCAACCTGACGGAATGTTTTGAATGCATAGCGACACCTTTAATTAAAAGCCATATTGCGGCATTCCACTCGGCGGGTGAGTGTTCGGCTGATGGGTTCGTCATTGCCGGCCGGCTCCTCGACCGTAATGGAAATTTCAACGGTTCTGATCTTGTCCAGATCATCCGCCGGAACCTGGGGCGGGCTCAACCCGTAATCGATCAAGTCATTGTTATTCGAATCAAAATAGCTAAATGCCAGATTATTGATATTCGCGATCAAGGGCGCCGGGTTTTGACTGGCCGTGCCCTCATATAAGGTTTGCACAATTTGATTGCTCTGAAATTCATAGGTAATGCGTTCGAAATTGGCTTCGTCGATATCCCCGTTGAACACACCGGAACCATCCTCGCCATCTGCTGTGATGCGAATTTTGGTGCTGGCGGCATATTCAAAACCGAAATTGTCGCTATCGACGGGATCGAGACCGGCTGTGCGGATATCTCTGGCCATCAGGCCAATGGCGGTACGCAGACTTTGCTGGGCGTTAGCCGCTACATTCTGGGTGGTAAAATTTTTGCTGGTGATGGTGAATACCTGATAAATGGCAAGTAAAATAACCATCGAAATCCCCATGGCCATAATAAGCTCAACCAGTGAGAATCCGGTTTTCGAATCCAGAAGAATCGCGAGCTGCCTGCCGAAAAGCCGCCTTCGGCCGATCATGGCTGCGTTCAGATTATAGCGCTTCTGATAGTGCTCCAGGTTCAATCTGATTTTTACCCCCCGTTGTGCCTGTCTGTAATTATGGCATCAGCTCTCTGATCCCATTTGTCCGGGTTCGACGGTGTTCAAGTGCTATTGAACGTCAATATTTCCCAGACGGTTAATCGTCAATTGGCGGTTATTGGCGCCCTGCACGAGCGATATGGTTTCCGGCGTGACAATATCAAACGGGATGCCACGGCTGTTAAAGCGGGTCTTATCGCCGACCGTCGGAAAGCTGAGGCTGCCGGTATCAATTCGCACACCGGGCGGCAAAATCCGCTCGAGCAAAAGCGTCTCTCCAGGCTCCTGGTTCCAGTTGGGCGGACCGCCGCCGCCATCTCCGGTATCTAAAAAAAGTTTGTAAGTGCTGGTTTCAAAATCGACCACTACGGTCTTATTTGCCCGGATGGCCTGGGTTTTAGCCATTTCGAGATCCGCAGCCAGATTTGAAGCCGCACCGCTCAGTTGGGCTCTCTGGCGCCACTGCATATACGGCGGCAATGTTAGCGCTGCCATGATGGCGATGATGGCAAGGGCTATTGCCAGTTCAAATGCAGTCAGTCCGGATTCTTTGTATTGCAATGTGATACTCCCTCCCATGGCTGAGCACTGTCATTTCAAAACTTGTGCCATGTTGATTTCGCGGTTCTCTATAAAAATCGATCAAAAGGCTTTAATTGACATAAGCTTTTGGAATATTTTATAAAATTGACTAAATAAAGACAGTTTAAAAATGGCGAATCTTCGGTCGTGAGGGGTCTGTGATACCGGTCTTGGAGGAGTGGCTGGAGGCGGGGTAGCGTCGGAAACATCCGTAAAACTGCGGGGTATGGTTTCTTTATACGCTTAAAATATTAATAAATTAAATTATTTCAATATCTTGGAAAGAAATTGAAGTCAACTGAATGCCGCTGCGAAGCCGGTTTAGCGCCCATATCCGGCAGCAGATCACTATTAAATTACTTTAGACCTATTAATTCATTTAATATTTCAGGGCCATTTTTGCTCTGGCAGCGCCGTTTGTCTATCTCTGTCGGCATGAGCGCCCCAGATGGCTCTGCAAGACTAAAAACTCTAAATTTAAGTGATTTCAAGTTATTAAGCTATTTTCGCTATTCAATCAACCGCGGCTGGCTTCTGTTTGAACGCAAGAAAGACGGGATTGTAATCGATCATACGAATTTGAATTTCATTTTTGAAATTAAAAACTTTAATGGAAAGGAATTGAGGATTGTGACCGTTCTAGCCGCAACGGACATAGTCAACTGCATTTTGCAGCAGACGAATGCCCACGGTGGGGCTGGGCTCCGGCGAGCGACCCTGCCGCCGGGCCGCTTCGCGGGTGCGGGTCCAGTCCGGATGATTGGTATAGTGGTGATAGGCTTCCGGGTGGGGCATCAGGCCAAAAATTCGTCCGGTCGGGTCACAAATACCGGCGATGTCATGCTGGGACCCATTCGGATTGTAGGGAAAGCAGCCCTCGGCCAGACTCCCGTCCGGCCGGGCATATTGGAGGGCGACCTGGTCATCTGCCAGCAGCCGCGCGAGGATGTCTTCATCGGCATAGAGCTTACCCTCACCGTGGCGGACCGGAAACTCGGCGGCATCGATTCCGCGTGTGAACACGCAGGGCGACGCCGGGTTGGTCTTGAGATAAACCCATTGATCCCTGAAATTGCCGCAATCATTGTAGGTCAGAGCAACCGAACGCCGGATATAGTCCCGGTTGAATCCGGGCAGGAGGCCAAGATTCACCAGGGCCTGGAATCCGTTACAAATGCCGAGAATCAGGTTTCCGCGATCAACAAAGTCCAGAATGCGTTGACCGATATTGGTTTTGAGCCGCACAGCCTGCACGACGCCGGCCCCATGATCATCGGCCCAGCTGAATCCGCCGATAAATACCATGATCTGAAAGTCTTCCAGACGAGCTTCGCCGTTAATCAGCGAATTGATATGCACCACCTGTGATTTGGCGCCGGCCAATGCAAAGGCATGGGCGGTCTCATTGTCACAGTTCAATCCGTAACCGGAAAGGATCAGCACGTTCACATCACTCATAGGTGTCCTCCAATTCAATCAGAAGACAGAAAACAGAATACAGAGGACAGCATAGAATTAAAGGGCATCTAGAACTGATTTGTGCCATCTGACCTGCGTTTTCTGTTTGCTGACATCTGAAATCCGGCTTCTGCCCTCTGTCCTCAGACATGTGCTTGCCGCGGCGACTTGTGGGATCGAAGCCCTCAGGGCGAAGCCCCAAGCTCCCTAAAGCGAAGACGGGTCCTCCGACCTCCGAGCTCTGTCTTCTGTCCTCTGTTTTCTGACTTCCGGCCTCTGACCTCTGTCCTCTGTCCTCTGTCCTATATGAGGTCCCCAAACGGTTTTTTCCAGGCCGCTTTCAGTTCGCTGACGGCCAGCGAAATGATGGTTGTCCGGTCTAGACCCCTGATTTCAAATTGCGGTGATGCCGTGACCGTGCCGATACAGGCACAGGTTGCGGGCTCGAAAAGATTTTCAAAATCCCGGCGCTGGTTCGGATCAACGCTAACGATAAAACGACCGGCGGACTCTGAAAACAATAAAGTGAAGTCACGAATCACACCCGCTGCGGGCACCCGCTTCAGGTCAACCTGCATACCCAGATTCCCGCCCATGGCCACCATTGCCAGGTGCACCCCCAGGCCGCCGCGATATATGCCGTGCGCTGAAGCGACCAGCCCGCGGGCGATCGCCTGGCTCAGCGCCTGATAAACCGGCCAGAAATTTTCGGCCTGCACCCGGGGCACATTCAGGCCGATTTCGCCGAAGTGAGCATAATACTCCGAGCCGCCGAGCTCATTGCGGGTGATTCCCAGCACATAGATTAAATCTTCCGGCATTTTGCTATCCATGGATACACAGTTGCGGATGTCCTCAACCACCGAAATGGCTGAAAACTGAAGCGTTTCCGGTGCGGAAACCTTGTGCATTTCGCCATAGCGGCCGGGCAGGTGGCCATCCACATACATACTGTCCTTGCCGGAGAGCAGCGGTATCGCGTATGCCTGGCACATATCCCGCAACGCCCAGCAAGCGCGCACCAGCTGCGCGGCCTTGAATTTACCGTCCGGGTTATCGACCGGGTGATACTGAACGCTGGGCCAGCAAAAATTATCCACCCCGCCGATGTGGCCCGGGTCTGCGCCGACGGCGACCAGCCGCCTGACGGCTTCATCGATACAGCAGGTGGTCATGTGATAGGCATCAATGGCTGAATAGGCCGGCAGCAAGGCCTGTGTGAACGCCAGGCCTTTGGTTCCAGCCAGCACCGGTCGTGTTACCGTGGCATCGCTATTGACATCGCGCTCGGCGCCCACCAGCGGTTTGATGACACTGGCACCCTGCACTTCATGATCATACTGCCGGATAATCCATTCGGTTGAGCAGATATTGGGCCGCGCCAGCATGTCTTGCAGCAGCGTGCTGTAATCCTGCGGACTGTCGATCACCGGCTCAAACAATCCCCGTTGTTGCGGGGAAATCCAATCGGCCTCAAATTCCCATTGAGGGAAACCGTGCTTCAGCAGATTCAGGTCAATATGGGCACAGGTTGTTCCGTCGTATGAAATATGCAGTTTTCCGGAATCGGTATAGCGGCCGATCACCGTGCTTTCAACCGCGTGTTTTTGAGAAAGCCGCATAAATTCATCCAGGTCTTCAGGACGAATGGCCACCGTCATGCGTTCCTGGGATTCGGAAACCCAAATCTCCCACTGATCAAGGCCTTCATATTTAAGGGGTACTTTTTCAAGCTCGATCTCACAGCCGTTGGCGTAGCGCGCCGACTCACCGATCGAAGAGGACAGGCCCCCGCCGCCGTTGTCGGTGATAAACTGGATGAGGCCTTTATCGCGGGCCTCCAGCAAAAAATCATGCATCTTTTTTTGGGTATAGGGGTCGCCAATCTGCACATGCCCTGCCGGGGTATTTTCCGAAAAAGTTTCGGAGGCGGCCGTCACGCCATGAATGCCGTCTTTGCCTACCCGGCCGCCGCACATGATGACATATTCACCGGGGGATGTCCGTTTCTGTTCGGCGGGTTCACCGTTGATCAGAGCCGGCATGATGCCGACGGCGGTGACAAATACCAGGCATTTGCCCAGGTAGCCCGCATCGAAAATAACCTGACCGAAGGCGGTCGGAATGCCGCTTTTGTTGCCGCCGTCGCGCACGCCTTCGATGACGCCGTCCAGCAGGCGCCGCGGATGCAGGTGGGGCTTTAAATCACCCCGGTAGTCGCGCGGCCCGACACAATACCCGTAGCTTCCCATCACCAGGCGCGATCCTTTGCCGGTCCCCAGGGGATCGCGGTAAACGCCCACGATTCCTGTGATGGCACCACCGTAGGCTTCCATGTTGGACGGCGAGTTATGCGTTTCACCGGTAATGACGTAATAATGATCATCATCGAAGCGGCCGGCCCCGGCATTGTCCCACAATACCGAAACCACCCAGGGCTTTTGCTCTTTGAGCGCCAGTGTGGGCGCCTCGATGCAGGTCTTGAAAAGATTATCGACCCGCTCACGCTGGCCGGTCGTCAGATCCCGGTAATGAAACAAGCCTTGAAAAGTGTTATGGTTGCAATGGTCACTGCGTGCCTGGGAAATATATTCCAGTTCAACGTCGGTGGGCTCGGCAAGTCCTGCGCGGGCACGATCTGCCTGCACATTTTGATCCATAAAATATGAACGAATCGTGGGAATATCGCTGGGATTTAAGGCCAGGTTGCGCTCAAGACTGATGCGGGCCAACGTTTCATCACTATCGATGGGTATGGTGGCGACCGTTGGAATATGGTCGAGCCGCACTTTGGGGATAATGATGCCGATGCCGGATTTCGGGTCCCATTTGGATTGAGAGATGATGCGCCATTGCTGAATAATATCGTTGGCCAATAATTCACCGGCAATTTTGTTCAACTCGTTTTCAGCCAGATTGCTGCCTTGAACGCAATACCGTCTGGAGGTGTAAATGGCGGCATCGGCTGGAAAGGTCAGCCCCAGTAGATCTTCAATCGCTTCAACGGCCGTCGCGCCTGCATTATCACGCACCCCCGGTCGGTAGCCGACCCAGATGGTCCAGTCAAAAGGAACCGCCAACGGCTCATAGGACGAGACCTGGGTAACCGGATTGGTGAAAATTTCGGTTTGAATCTGTTTGAGCTGCTGCGGGTTCAAGTCAGCATCTATGGTTAGGATGTGAACAGAGCGCACCCGCGAGAGCTTTATTCCAAAGTAATCGGATGCTTTGCGGCGAATCCCCTCGCCTTCAGCATCCAGCAGGTCATCTTTCAAGGCAATTTCGAGTCTGGCTGGCATAACTGTTTTGATCCCGGTGGCAAAAAGGTTAACGGGCTATCAGAGGCGCTACATTCGTCCAAGGTCAAATGGAACCGTTGTTTTGGGTTTGGTGTTTGGTGCGCCGCAAGTGAGATGGCATGCGCTCATTAGAAGACAAAACATCAGTCACCAAACACCAAACACTAAAAACCAAACACCCACCATATGAACTAAAAAATCCCTTTGAGAAATCGAAGAATATTATCCTTATATCTGAAGATGTCATTATAGAAAACCAGAATGACCAACAGCAGGATGATAAACAGACCAATTTGCTGGGCAACCTCGCGTACTTTCAAATGAACCGGGCGCCCCTTGATCAGTTCAATCAGAAAGAATAGCAAATGGCCACCATCCAAAATGGGGATGGGCACCAGATTGATGATCGCCAGATTGACACTGATCAGGGCGATAAAAAATATCAGATTACCGATGCCGGCCTTGGCCTGGTCGCCGGCCATTTTGGCAATCATAATCGGACCACCGATCGTATCCGCAGATATGTCACCGGTAATCAGCTTGCCGATGATAATCACCATTAATTCGACAATGGTATATGTCTGTTTCAGACTTTCCACCAGCGCCTGAAAGAGATTCAAATCTCGGGTGTATACATCGCCCGAGGCACTGATGCCGATGATATAACGCTGAATATCCTCACCGAATAGATTTTTGGAGGGAAACAATTCTGGTGTTACCCGAAAAACCTTGTCGGTATCTTCTCGCCGAACGGCAATCTCAAGGGTTTTACCATTGCTGGCGCCGATGATTTCGGTCATATTCTCCCAGTCGGAAACAGATAACCCGTCAATAGCGGTAATCACGTCGCCCGCTTTTAAACCGGCAGCAAACGCCGGCGAGCCCTCTCTGACCTCTCCTACGGATGGCTTCAATATCATGGCACCCGAAACCCAGAAAATACCGAAAAAGATGAGGACCGCCAGCAAAATATTAAAAATCGGTCCGGCGGCGACAATGCCCATGCGTTTGAGCACGTGTTTATGCGTAAAGGAGATGGATAGATCTTGCGGAGACACTTCGGCATCCGGTTCTTCGCCAACCATCTTGACATAGCCGCCAAGGGGGATGGCGGAGATGCGATAATCGGTCCGGCCGATTTTTTTGCCGATCAGTCGGGGACCAAAACCCAGAGAAAATTTTTCGACGCCGACCCCAAAGAGTCTGGCTATCAGGAAATGCCCGAATTCATGGAAGAATATGAGAACTCCCAATACAATGATGAAGGATAATAATGTTATGCCCATGGTTTTAGTTAATGGTTATTGGTTAATGGTTATTGGCTGATGGATCTGAATCCTGATGCCCTAGTAACAATCTCTGACGGGATTAACATAATATCAGGTCTGGATGCTTTCAATCAGATCCCCCGCCTTTTGACGTGCCTCGCGGTCGGCAACAAGGATATCGGAAAGCTCGGGATTTGCGTGGACAGAATGCGCTTCCATTGCCATTTCGACAATCCTGGCAATAGCCGTAAATGAAATTTTATGATCTAAAAATGCGTTTACCGCAACTTCATTGGCCGCATTTAAAACTGCCGGCAGGGTTTTGCCCACCCTGCAGGCCTGAAACGCCAAGGCCAGACAGGGAAATTTGGCCAGATCCGGTTTTTGAAACGTCAGATCCTGTCGACCGGAAAAATCCGGCAAGGGTTGCTTTAACGGCAACCGTTGCGGAAATGACAACGCATAGGCGATGGCCGATTTCATATCCGGTATGCCCAGCTGGGCCATCACTGCGCCGTCCTGATAGGCCACCATTGAATGAATGATACTCTGCGGATGAATCACCACCTCAATCTGGTCCTCCGAAACGTTAAAAAGTGATTTGGCCTCCAAAACTTCCAACCCTTTGTTCATCAGAGTGGCAGAATCAATGGTGATCTTGGGCCCCATATCCCAATTGGGATGATTTAGGGCCTGGGCTGTTGAGATATGTTGAAATCGGTCCAGCGGCAGGTCCAAAAATGGGCCGCCCGATGCGGTCAGCAGGATCCGGGCTAAATCGGCTTTACGATGTCCCTGCAGGCACTGAAAGATAGCGCTGTGTTCACTGTCCACCGGCAGGATCCGGACGCCCTTGCGCGCTGCGCTGCGGATAACAATCTCGCCGGCCATCACCAGGGTTTCTTTGTTGGCCAGAGCAATGGTTTTGCCGGCTTCAATGGCCGCCAGGGTCGGCATCAAACCAGCGGCGCCGACTACCGCCGTCAGGACGATATCCACGCCGTCGTAACCGGCAGCGGCCCGGTAGCCTTCATCTCCGTAGAGGACCTCAGTTTTCGTGCCGGCCCCGAGCGCCTGCTTCAATCGCTGCGCGCTTTCGGCATCAAAGACGACCGCCAATTCGGGAGCAAACCGATGAATTTGCTTGACCAGCAGATCCGTATTGGTTTTGGCCGCCAGCACCTTGATCGTGAAGTGTTGCGGAAACATTTCAACGATTCTCAGGGCATTGCGACCAATGGACCCTGTAGCGCCCAGTATGGCGAGGTGTTTCATGATTACCTGATTATGCCATTAAAAAGTGATACAAAAATTTATGCAAAAACATCTTTTGGTGCAGTTGCGCGTTACGCGTTGCGCGTTGAACAACTGCAACACCAACTCGTAACCCGCAACACGTAACTCGCACCCCTAAAATATAAACCTGATAAAGATATATGCCACCGGGGATGCGAACAAAAGAGCATCAATACGATCCAGAATTCCACCATGACCGGGCAGTATATTGCCGGAGTCCTTGATCCCTGAAAACCGCTTCATCTCTGACTCAAACAGGTCTCCCATTTGACCGGCTGCGCCGACCGCAAGGAAAAACAGAATGCTCGCCGACCAGGATAGACCGGGAAAAAACAGGGCCTTACCGATGGCGCCCACCGTCAGATTGGCAGCCAGTCCGCCTGCTGATCCCTCAATGGTTTTTCCCGGGCTGATGGCCGGGCTTAATTTGTGTCGCCCCCAATAGGATCCGACATAATAGGCGCTGGTATCGCCGGCAAAAACAACGGCCATCAATAAAAAAATCCAGCTCATACCGGAATCAGCTGCCCGAATAAGTATCAAAAAAGAAAGCAAGACCGGTATGTAAATGGTGCCCTGAAGCTGGTGGACAATCACCTTTAAGACAGCTGGATCCGCTTTAAAATGAAACAGCGACATCAGCGCAACCACCAGAAGATTTATGGCCACCAGGCTGAGAATGAGCTCCGGACCGATCCAGTGAGCCGCCCACACGATGGCAACACCCAGCACATACCCCCACCCCACAATAAGGCCGGAAACATCGGCAAGCGCGGGATCCAGCACAATGCGATTGTATTCCCATAACGCCACCACCGTCGCGGCACTGACAAGCACAGCAAAGGCCATCCCGCCGGTGTATACCAAAAAAATGAGAATGGGCAGCGCAATCAGCCCTGTAATCCAACGCTTCAGATGCATTTTTTCCTTAGTTGTCTGTGTTCAGAAATCAGAAGTCAACAATCGAGGACAAAGAACGGAAAACAGAGGACAGATATTTCGTTTGAACGTCATTTTTTTCATCTGTCTTCGGGCATCTGTGTTCTGAAACCTGACACCATCCATTAAGTGCACTCCAGTGAATTAAAAAGCACCGAATCTTGTGTAATGTTCAAGTGGTCATAACGCTAAACCCGGCCGAAACGGCGCTCCCGCCTCTGATAGTCTTTCAAGATCTCGACAAACTCTTCTTTGCCAAAATCGGGCCAATAGGTCGGGGAAACAAAGATTTCAGCATAGGCAATCTGCCACAGCAAAAAATTGCTGACACGCATCTCCCCGCTGGTCCGAATCAATAGGTCCGGATCCGGCATATCTTTTGTATACAGATGGGCGGCTACAGTTTCAGCACCAATCTCTTCCGGCTCCAATTCCGCGTTTATGGCTTTGCGGGCAATCTGCTGGGCCATGCGCACAATTTCCGACCGACTGCCATAACTCAAGGCCAAATTCAGTTGCAGAGCAGAATTGTGCCGGGTTAAATCAATGGTTTCGCGCAGCGCCTGTTGCACATCGGCCGGCAGTCGCTCCACTTGCCCGATGACCGCCAGGCGGATGTCATTTTCAGCAAGTTCCTTCTGTTCGGACTTTAGGAATTTTATCAGGAGAGTCATGAGCGCATTGACCTCCTTTTGAGGTCGCTGCCAGTTTTCCGTTGAAAATGCGTAGAGCGTCAGATAGGCAATGCCCAATTCCCGGCAGGCACGCACAACCATTCGAACCGCATCTGCCCCCTTTTCATGACCTTTAATGCGGGATAACAGATGCTTTTTTGCCCATCTGCCGTTGCCATCCATGATGATGGCAACATGGGCGGGCAGCTGTTTTTTATCAAGATCTTCGGAGCTGTCTGAGGAGGAACTAGAATTCAAGGATTTCTTTCTCTTTTTTTTGGCAACATTCGTCAATGCGCTTGATATGATCGTCGGTTATTTTTTGTACTTTGTCCTGGGACTTGAAGGCCTCATCCTCAGATATATCACCATCTTTTTTGAAGCTCTTGATCAATTCATTGGCGTCGCGCCGGGCGTTACGAACCGAAACCTTATAGTCCTCGGCCATTTTGTGAACCACCTTAACCAGCTCTTTGCGACGTTCTTCGGTCAGGGGCGGTATGGAAATGCGGATGAGCTTGCCATCATTGGCCGGCGTGAGCCCCAGGTCGGACTTTAAAAGCGCCTTTTCAATATCTTTAATCACCGATACATCCCAGGGTTGAATCGTGATCAGGCGGCTTTCCGGTACGGCCAAGGTCGCCATTTGATTAAGCGGTGTCATGGTCCCGTAATAGTCGACTTTAATACCGTCAAGTATGGATAAGGAGGCGCGCCCTGTGCGGACCCGTTTAAGATCCCTGCTGAGCGCCTCGACCGACTTGCGCATGCTGTCTGTGGTTTCTTGATAGATGTCATCAATCATGACGTTTCCTCGATTATGCCTGAAGGCAATTGTAAAGGGCTGTTGCCATTGAAAAAATTATTATAACAAGAATTTAGGGGCCACATCAACCTAATTGTGCCGGAATGGCGGGAGATGTTGTGGCCGGAAGGTTTTAAGAAATGCGCGTGCCGATATCCTCGCCACAAACCACTGCTTTGATATTGCCCTCGGTTTTAAGCTTAAATACGGCCAGCGGCAACTGGTTATCCATGGCAAGTGAGATGGCCGTCATATCCATCACCCTGAGCTGCTTTTCGAGAATCTTCATGTAGCTGGTCTTTTTTATAATTCGGGCGCTTTTATTCTCAACCGGATCTGAATCATACAGCCCATCGACTTTGGTGGCTTTCAGCAAAATTTCGGCATGTATCTCCTGTGCCCGCAACACGGCTGCGGTATCGGTCGTAAAGTAAGGATTGCCGGTCCCGGCTCCAAAGATAACCACCCGCCCTCTTTCCAGATGACGGATCGCCCGGCGCAGAATATACGGCTCGGCAACTTCATGCATGGAGATGGCCGTTTGAACACGGGTTTCAAGACCGTTTTTTTCGAGTGCGCCCTGCAGTGCCAGGCTGTTGATGATCGTCGCCAGCATTCCCATATGATCGGCTGAAGCGCGCTCCATCCCGTAAGAAGTTGCCGCAACGCCTCTGAAAATATTGCCGCCGCCGACAATGATGCCGATTTGCACCCCCAATTCCACTACGGATTTAATCTCCCCGGCCACATACTTCAACATATCCGGGCTGATACCGAAATCTTCGTCACCCATGAGCGCCTCGCCACTCAATTTGAGGGCGATGCGCCTGTATAATGGCTGGCTCACGATAGCTTATTCTCCAATCTGATACCGAACAAACCGTTTAACCGAGATGTTTTCACCAATTTTGGCAATTAATTCAGCGAGCAGATCGGCAACGGAGATGTCGGTGTCGCGCACATAGGGCTGATTCAGTAAACAGCTCTCCTCATAGAATTTTTTGAGTTTTCCCTCGACGATTTTATCGATCACATTTTCGGGCTTTCCCATCTCAAGGGCCTGGGCCCGATAGATTTCCTTTTCTTTTTCAATGAGGTCTTCAGGCACATCTTCGGGCGTGATGCCCAGCGGATTGCTGGCCGCAATGTGCATGGCAATGTTTTTCGCAAATTCCTGAAAATCCTCATTTTTAGCCACAAAGTCGGTCTCGCAATTGACTTCGACCAAAACACCCAGCTTTCCCGTCATGTGAATGTAAGATTGAATAATGCCTTCATTGAGTGCCCGACCCGCTCGTTTTTGGGCTGTGGCCAGACCCTTTTTGCGTAAAAATTCGACCGCTTTATCCATGTCTCCGTTGACTTCCGACAGGGCTTTTTTACAATCCATCATCCCCGCCCCGGTTTTTTCACGCAGCTCTTTTACCATCCCCGCACTGATTTTTGCCATTTTTACTCTCCCGCTGCCTCAGTATCCGCTTGTTCAACGGATTGTTTTGTTTCCGAATCTTCTTTTACGGCCGCCGCTTGTGCCTCCGTTTCAGCTGGTTGATCGGTCTCGGTCTTGCGGATGATTTCAACGACCGGCCCTTTTGTCCCATCGGATATGACTTTGCGCTCACCCGGCTTTAGTTCCGCGCTGACAGCCGCAATTTCAGATTCTTCCTTAACTTCCTTGTCGGCTTGGGCTTGCATTTTTTCTTCATGAGCCGCTTTGCCCGCGATACAGGCATCGGCCATTCTGGAAGTTATCAAACGAATCGCGCGAATTGCGTCATCGTTGCCGGGAATGATGTAATCAATCTCATCTGGGTCGCAATTGGTATCCACAATTGCTACAATGGGAATATTCAGACGTTTGCCTTCCCGAACCGCAATCATTTCATTTTTAGGGTCGACAACAAATATGGCTCCGGGCAAACCATTCATGGTTCGAATCCCACCCAGGTTATTATCGAGCTTGACCCGCTCTTTGGCCAGTTTCAATCGTTCCTTTTTCGGAAACAGGTTGATGGCGCCGTCATTCTGGATCTCGTTTAAATAATTCAACCGGTCGATACTTTGCCGAATGGTTTGGAAATTCGTCAGCATACCGCCCAGCCAGCGGTTGTGGACGTAAAACATTTCGCAGCGATTGGCCTCCTCATAAATGGATTCGCGGGCCTGCTTTTTGGTTCCGACAAAAAGGACCGATTTGCCCTCAGTGACAGTTGCCTGGATGAAATTATAAGCGGTTTTAAACATCGAAACCGTTTTCTGTAGATCAATAATGTAAATGCCGTTTCTGGCCCCGAATATATAGGGCTTCATTTTGGGGTTCCAGCGCTTGGTCTGGTGACCGAAGTGAACACCGGCCTCCAGTAACTCTTTCATCGTAACATAAGCCATTTTCTTTCTCCCTTCATCATTTGGTTTTTCCTCCGCCGCCGTTTCGCCTGTTGCCAACTTTCGCAGAAAGCACCGGGCAACAGATCCGGCGACGTGTGTGTTAAAAAATCCATTTCAAATAGCAAATTAAGATGGGCATCGCAAGGATTTTTTCGATTACCTGAATTTGACAGGTCTCAACTTTTGGCCTGCTTTCGCATGGCGACGATGCGGTCGTAATCGCTGTAATCCGTATAAAAAGCGACATCTTCATATTGGTCGCAGCGCTGAATGATCTGCTTTAACGGCGCCTTTTGATCATGTCCCATCTCTAATAGCAGCATTCCACCCGGTTTGAGGTAAAGATGGGCTGATTGGATGATGTGGCGCAAACACTGCAGACCATCTTTGGATCCGTCCAGGGCCACAAGGGGTTCAAATGCCTGAATTTCAGGCTGGAGTCGTTTTAAATCCCCGTGGCGGATATAGGGTGGGTTGGAAATAATCATATCAAACAGGTCCCGACTGACAGCAAAAGGTGCGAACCAATCCGCGACCAGAAAGTGGATGTTTGCGGCCAGGCCGTGACCAAGGGCATTACGCTGGGCAATTTGAATGGCCGCCGCGGATATATCCGTCCCCCAGTAGATGTGCTGCGCATTCTCAGATGCCAGTGCGATGAGAATCGCCCCGCTACCGGTACCCAGCTCCAGGATGCGTTGACGCCCTGATTCGGAGCGGGCTGATAGAAAGGTCAGTGCCCTTTCGACCAGACACTCGGTCTCGGGCCGGGGTATCAGAACGTTGGGGGTAACGGCCAGTTCCAACGACCAGAATTCCTTGCAACCCAGAATATAGGCCACCGGTTCGCGCTTTATCCGTCGCTTGATGATGGCTTTAAACCGCTCGAGCTCCTTTGCATTCAAGGGCTGATCATAATGCAGGTATAAATCAATCCGCTCGGCAGCCAAAGCATGGGCCAGCAGAATTTCAGCGGTGGCTCTGGGGCTGTCAATATCGTTGCGCTTAAAGTAGGTGGTGGCCCATTGAAGCACCCCTAAAATGGTCCATTCAGGATGCAGTGGGTTGACGTGATTGTGCATTTTGCAGGGCCTGTGCCTGAAAGTAAGTTGTCAATTGCTCAATGAGCTCATTGATTTCCCCTTGCAGGATATCCTCCAGTTTATAGAGGGTCAGTCCGATGCGGTGATCGGTCACCCTGCCCTGGGGAAAGTTATAGGTCCGGATACGGCCACTGCGATCCCCGCTGCCGACCTGGCTTTTACGCGCTTCGGAACGTTTGGCCTTCTGTTCCCGCGTAATTTGGTCGAGTAATCGCGCTCGCAACACTTTAAGGGCCTTGTTCTTGTTTTTTAATTGAGATTTTTCATCCTGACAGGTAACCACCAATCCGGTCGGCAAATGGGTAATGCGGACAGCTGAATCGGTAGTGTTCACGCTCTGACCTCCCGGGCCTGTGGACCGATAGACGTCAATTTTCAGCTCGGATGGCTCTATTTTCACATCCACCTCTTCGGCCTCGGGTAAAACCGCTACCGTCACCGCAGAAGTGTGGATACGCCCCTGGGCTTCGGTGGTCGGTACGCGTTGCACGCGGTGAATGCCGCTTTCAAATTTAAGATCACTGTAAGCGCCTTTACCCTGAACCAGCGCTATAATTTCTTTGATGCCGCCAACGCCGGTCTGGTGTTGGGACATGATTTCGACTTTCCAGTTGCGGGCTTCGGCATACCGCGAGTACATTCTAAAAAGATCGCCGGCGAACAGTGCGGCTTCTTCGCCGCCGGTGCCTGCTCTGATTTCGATAATGACATTTTTTTCATCATTGGGATCTTTGGGTAACAGCAGCCGTTTGAGATCGGTCTCCAGCTGGTCGCGAAGTTGATTCAGGTTCGCGAGCTCGTCACGGGCCAAGCTTCTGATTTCCGGATCGCGGTCCTGCAGCAGCTCCGTACTTTCATCTATCCCCTGCAGCGTCTTTTTATATTGATTGAAGACCGCTACAATTTTATTCAACTCAGCGTGTTCTCGCATAAGCGCCTGATAGATCTCACGATCCTTCACAATAGCCGGTTCGCTCAGACGCTTTTCGATCGCCAAGAATCTTTCTTCAACCCCTTTTAATTGATCAAACATTTCGAGGCATCCTCATCAATAGGTTGCAAAACATTATGATGGCAAGCGCAATAACTGCCGGCAAGCATAACGGTCTTTAAAAATTTAAACGGACTTCTGTGTTGAACAGGTGAATTTTTAACAGGAAACGGGCGATGGAAGTGCCTGTCGTTTTGCCAGCAGGCCAAGCGCTTGTTTTTAAGGCACTTCAGCCGGTGCATCGGTGGTGCTGAAGCGCCTGTGAGCTTAGCAGCATCTTTGCAGGCGGGGGCTGCTAATTGGGCTTTTCTTTTTTCTGTTGAAACTTTTCGTATTTTTTGCGGAACCGTTCGATGCGGCCGGCGGTATCGACCAGCTTTTGCTTTCCGGTAAAAAACGGATGGCACTTTGAGCAAATCTCCACCCGGATATCCGCCTTGGTGGATCCGACCTCCAAGACGTTACCGCAGGCACATTGAATGGTGGTTTGGTGATACTTGGGATGAATGTCTGTTTTCATTTTATCTCAACCCCCTAAAAAAAATTTCATAAAATTTTTTTTATAACCGAAAGGCTTGCATTTGGCAACCCCTAATGTCAATTATGCATTCATTGAATCCAAGAACTCTTTATTGGTTTTGGTGCCCTGCATTTTATCGAGTAAAAATTCCATGCTGTCCACCGTATTGAGAGATGTCAGCAGCTTGCGCAATATCCATACTCGATTTAAAATTTCTTCTTGGAGCAACAATTCTTCTTTACGCGTGCCGGACCGTTTGATGTCAAACGAGGGAAACACGCGTTTATCCGCCAAACGGCGATCCAGTTGAATTTCGGCATTGCCGGTACCCTTAAATTCCTCGAATATAACCTCATCCATGCGGCTGCCCGTATCGACCAGGGCGGTGGCAATGATCGTTAAACTGCCCCCTTCTTCTATATTGCGAGCAGCACCGAAAAATCGCTTGGGCCGCTGCAATGCATTAGAGTCCACCCCGCCGGATAGGATTTTCCCGCTGG
>Ga0209536_100001444_pt1 | contig 39500 bp, 32 predicted proteins | sample DeeMarSeWOR28_12_FD_187461 | JGI IMG/M metagenome (GOLD analysis project Ga0209536, IMG submission 187461) | Marine sediment microbial communities from White Oak River estuary, North Carolina - WOR-2-8_12 (SPAdes) (version 2) | ecosystem: Environmental > Aquatic > Marine > Intertidal zone >... | reverse complement strand
ACATCGGAAGATTGGTCGAGGCAAAGCCCCCCCCCGATCTCGGCCTGGATCAATCGGCCGGCAGTGGCTCCGGACATTCTCAATCTCAGGTCTCCAAACGGCATGATGTATTTCGGGCCGTGATAGTTGACGACATAATTGCCCGGGTAGACGGTTCTTGCCGGGCCTGTATCGGTGAAGCCTGTGGGTACTGGAAACGGGTTTGCCTCGTCAGGTGTTCACCATAAAAAAATGCATTGAGCTTTTCTGCGAAAGCACGCAGACAGGATAGATTATTATGCTGTCCCGCAAGCGGACAATGATAGGCACAGGCTCGAGTCTGTTGCTCGAAGCCAAACAGCCGGGCCATATCATGATAGGCCGCATCGTGGGTGGGCGCATCGGATAGCTGGTGGAACTGGCAATCCTGTACCGGGTCCATGTCGGCAAGCCGTTGCAGATAAGCGATCACATCATCGATAAAATTGACCGCCATCACCGAGGGTGAAACAGGCGGATCGCCCACCAGCTTGCCGGTCAGCATGGTGGTCGTCGTGTTGCTGAAAATGTGGTTGATATAGTAAAAATAATTCAGCGCCTTGACCGCCTCATCACCGCATTCCGTTTCCCGGTTCACCACAAACGTCTGATCGCTGTCGACCATGTAATACAGGGTCCGGTCCCTGTCTTCGGTGAGCTGCAGGCACTTCAGATAACTCAAATTCCGGTTGGCCGCCTGTCCCTTTCGATAGAACCGCTGTTTTGGCTGGGTTGTCAGTATCGATCCCAGCTTGCGGCGTTGCTCTTCAGGGATGCCTTGTAACAGTTCATATTGCTCGTCCAGACCAAGGTGATGAACCACTAAACCCTTGTCCGTATATTCTTTCGCCAGTGCGATGTGTTGTGCGATGTGTTCCGCCTGCCGGCTGTCTTCAGCAATAACGACCTGCACACGGCTGAATGTCCCGTTGCTGCGCCCGCCATAGCCATAGCTCACACATTGCTGATAAATGCTTTCCAGGCAGCGTTTTACATGCTGCGGTCGATCGGCAACCGGGATGCTCAATATGAACTGATAGCGCCGGTCATTTCCAGCGTGCTGTATCAGGGCTTCCTGCTCGCGGAACAGCGATTGATATAAATCCAGTGTGCTGTGAAACGCCTGCCCGTTCCAGATTGCCTGTTCGAGCAAGGGGTATACGGCGTGATAAATCGCGATCAGTGCCGGCAGGTCATCGTGCTCGAGCGCGTACTGAACAGCATCGGCATAAGGGGCAAATGCCGCAAGCGTATCCTGGTACTGCCGGATACACAGGCGTAAGGCCGCGGTCTGGTCGAGCAGCATGGGTGGTTAACATTGCGACGAGTAGTTGGGATAGGCATCCTGATCGAGCATCACCTCGACCAGGTTAATATCATGATGTAGGTCCAGCTGATCAAACAGCGATTCGCAATGTTGAATGCTGTCCACCTTTCTATGGGTGATACCAAAGGACTTTGCCAGCAGCGCGAAGTCCGGGTTGACGAAATCACAGTCAATGAATCGCTGCTGATAATGCTGGTGCTGGTTGTTGCGGATCAGGCCCATGGTCTGGTTATTGAAGACGACGACAGTGAGCGGTATTTGATAGTTAACGGCCGTCATGATTTCCATCGCGCACATCTGGAAGCCGCCATCACCAATCAAGGCAAAAACGGGTCTGTCAACTTTGAACCCGGCGCCGATTGCAGCGGGAATGGCATGCCCCAGCGAAGAAATGCCGGTGTTGGGGTAAAAGCGGTCACACTGCCTGACGCGATAAAAACTCTGCGCGAATACGATGTTGTCATCAAACAGATCGATACCCCCGGTAAAGTGCTGCTCTAACTGCCTGTAAAAACACTTCACCAGGTCGAACTTCGAGTCAAAAATCCGGCTGCCTTCGGCTTCCGCCCGGCTTTCAAAGTCCGTTTTAAACGCGAGTATGTCGATGCATGTTTTTGCTGCCAGGCCTTCGTCCCGAGCGGACTGATCCAGTGCTGTCAGGTAATCGCAGAGATCCGCCTGAATGGACACGTTCGCGGTAAACACCTTGTCGAGCTGATGTGGATTGTTATCAACCTGGATGATCGCCTTGCCGTTTAACAGCTTCTGGTTCCAGACATAACTGGTTCGTTCATTGAAACCGGCGCCCAGCAGTATCAGCAAATCGGTTTTCTGCTGCAGGTACTGCAGCGCATAACCCGCACTGGTCACCCCCAGGCTGCCCAGCGATAACGGCGAGTGCTCATCCACTGCGCCCTTTGCTTTCAGGCTGGTAGTCACGGGGATATTCATGCGTTCGCTGAATTGCTGCAGCACCGATTGCGCACCGGAGCGAATACAGCCATAGCCCGCAACAATCAGCGGAGATTCGGCCTGCTTGAGTAATTCGATACTGTCGTCGATCAAGGATCGGGGAATTGCCGGTACTGGAGCAGGTGCTGGAGCACGTGATAGCAGTTGATCAAGAATCGCCTCGTCAACGAGTTCCTTCTGTACATTACAGGGAATGCTCAATACCACAGGACCGGGGATTTCAGCTCTCAGATATTTGGCCGCCTCATTGAGTACACTCGCCAGGTAATCGGTGCGCTCTATCAATTTATGATAGCTTGTAACCCCGGCAAACAGCGTGACCTGATCGACGGTTCCGCCTTCACCGGAGCTTTCCTGCAAACCGCCTTTGCCGAAAGCGTAGGTCGGCACTTCACCGGTAATGGCAATGACGGGCAGCTTGTCCTCGTAGGCATTGGCAATACCCGTGACCAGGTTGGTGGCCCCTGGACCGGTCGTGGTAATGCAGGCACCGATACGGCCCGTGGCACGTGCCAGGCCACCTGCCATAAAAGCAGCGCCCTGCTCATGCTTGACCAGCACACTCTGTATATCGGAATCGTATAACGCGTCGTAGACGGGCAGAATATGTGCGCCGGGCATGCCGAAAATTGTATCTACGCCCAGCTGCTGCAAAAAACGCACGATGAGCTGACTTACCTGTATTTCCATTGTAATTATTAAAGGGAAAGGAAGGGTGATTATTTAACCACATAGATGCATTGATTAAAATTTAATCCCCCCATCCCCTTTTCATGCTTGCCTGTTATGAGTTAAGGATGATTCGAATCAGGGCGCAATGAACTCTAATATTTTATGGGCCTGACTTTTTTCACCTGGCCGCCGTCATCTTGATTATTTGCAGCATGCTAAAATTTCTTCTCGTTGGGTACCCGCCTTAACTCGTCGAACACCTTCACCTCCCATGGCCGGATCGCCATTATAAGACTGCAGCCGAAGCGTTCTTCCAGCGGCAGTTCATTCGAATCCTCCCTCAGCTGGTGAGCATCCCTGGCGAGCTGTTTAATTTTCCGGATGATTTCCGCATTTGCAGTCCGCGAAAAAAAACCCGAGACAAAGATTCGAAATTCACCCTTGCCATCGAAAGACGCATCAAAGAATTCCTGCTGGACTATTTTTTCATAAAACCGCTGAATAGGTCCGCCGGGAATAAGACTGAAGTCTTTCGCGATGATGAGTTTGACACGGTTGCCTGGAAGCAATTCTATGAGCTTCATGCGGTCCAGTTTTGCCAGCATGCGTATCCCTTCGGTCTCGGAAATATCATAGATCCTGATAATCTGCTCGAACGAGAGTTTGTTCATCAGGAAGTGTGCCATCAGCAGCAGCTTGATATCCGACGTCAACTCGGTTTCCTGCTCCAGTGTAAGCTGCTGCGTGAGCTGCGCTTTTTTCTCCATCTCGTGAACCAGGTCTGCAATCTCAAAGTTCAGCAATTCACAGACCTGGCTGATCCGCTCTAGAGTAAAGGAACAGTCCGCAAACAGCCTTTTGACACTGGCCTCGGAAAGTTCAAGCTTCTGCGCCACCTGCTTGTAGTGAATCCCCTGCTTGCGCAGTTCTTTTTTCAGGGTTTCAACAATGAGTTTCGCCTGCGCCATAGTATTACCCTGTAACACCAATGAGTTTGATTTCTGATACTTTGCAGGAAGAGGTTGTAGATTACAAACCAAATCTCTTAATCTTTATCTGGTATTTCCGGCTGACGATTGCCGGAACCGGCCCAGTAAACAGGCAGTGATGCCAGTATTTTTCAATAAGGAACCGAAATGAACACACTAATACCATTCGCTATTCATAAAGAATTAACCAGTCAACAGTTGCGGATTTCGGGTATCGAGTTGAAACAAAAACGGCGTGATGAAGGCAGCTTTACATACATTGCGTTCATGCGGTCAGCATTCACTGGTGTCCGCACTTCAATTTCGAATATCAGTCTTTGCAGTTATTGTTTAAACCTTAGGGAGGTTGTTATGAAAGTTATAGTCCTGTCATTGTCTCTGATGTGTCTGGGGATAGCACTCGATGCACATTCCGAGACCACACTACCGGGCCTGCTGGCACCGGTGAATATGGTGCGAGACGCCAACGGTATTCCCCACATCTTTGCCGATAACGAACACGATGCATATTTTATGCAAGGTTGGGCGCACGCCCAGGATAGGCTGTTCCAGATGGATACATCACGACGACAGATTGCGGGCACACTGTCGGAATTGCTCGGCACCGATGTGCTGGAAATCGACGTGCAGTTTCGTACGCTCGGACTGGATCGCGCCGCTGTGAAGTCGTTGAACGCACACCCGCAGGAATTCAAGGACCTGCTGCAAGCCTATAGCGACGGTGTCAATGCATACATCGACCAGGCCGAGGCAATGAACAGCCTGCCACCGGAATACGCTGCGTTGCAGCTGACAAGCATCGAGCGCTGGACACCGCTGGACAGTATTATGGTCGGAAAGGGCCTTGCCGCTCTGACCTCGCTGGCACCGGAAGGTGACATCGACCTGACCCTCGAGCTCGGGGCGTATGAGTATGCAGGATCAATTGCCGGCTTCGACGGCACGAAGCTGTTCTTCGAAGACCTGTATCGCAGCGCACCTTTCAATCCCGCATCAACAGTGCCGGATGCCGAAACCGGGAAAGCCGGTAAGCAAAATCATGATCAGCGAGCAGCTGCCGCTCGATCGAAGCAGCCGTCTTCTTCAGGCAAGGGCATACAGGCAAGCAAGAAGACACTGGATCAGGCACGGGAATATCGCGAGTTGCTGCACAGCCTGCCGAAAGTACCGGGCATCTACCAGCCGGGCAGCAAGGCCAGCGGCGGTAGCAACAGCTGGGTGCTGAGCGGTGCTAACACTCAAAACGGCCGACCGTTACTGGCCAACGATATGCATTTGACGCTCAACAATCCCACGATCTTTCACCAGGTGCACCTCACCGCGCCGGGCCTGGACGTGATCGGCAGCGGTATCGCCGGCGCACCTTGCGTGGTGCGCGGTCACAACCAGCACCTGGCCTGGGGGATTACCAACGCGCGTCTGGACATCAGTGACGTGTATGCGGAGGAGATCGTCCCGGACCCGGCCTCGCCAAGTGGTCTGAGCACCGTTTACAAGGGTTCGCTCGAACCGATCGAACACAGGGTGGAGACATTTCTGGCCAATGTAGACGGTCAGCTTATCCCGGTCCTTGACCAGGACGTACTGACCGTGCCACGACGCAACAACGGCCCAATCATTACCGAACCCGAGTTCGATCCCGCCAGGGGAGTTCTCACCGCCCTCAGCCTGCAGTCGACCGGTTTCAGCGCGACTCGTGACCCGGAGGGCATCTGCGGATTCAATCGTGCACGCAACCTGGATGAATTCAAGTCTGCACTGCAACTGGTCGATTTCGCATCGCAGAACATCAGCTATGCGGATACTGCTGGCAACATCGCCTTTTTCGTATCGGGCGAAGTGCCTTTGCGCGAGGACCTGCAGGCTGCAAAACCCGGTGAAATCGTTGCACCGCCATTTCTGATCCGAAACGGTACCGGCGGACAGGAGTGGATCCCCGAGCCGGATCCGCAACCGGGCCAGGCAGTGCCATACCGGATACTGCCTTTTGCAGAGATGCCGCAGATCATCAACCCGAAAAGTGGTGTTATCGTCAACGCGAACAACGATCAAATCGGTAACTCGCTGGATAACAATTCACTGAATGACTTCCGTCCCGACGGTGGGCTCTATTATCTGAGCTGGGGCGGACGCTACTTTTCGATTCGTAGCGGCCGCATCAATCAGTTGCTCGAAGCGGAACTCGAAGACCATGGCCACCTGAAAGAGGCCGACATGAGCAGGATTCAGGCCGATGTAGTCATGCTCGATGCACAGGTTTTTGCACCGGCCATCCAGCAGGCTTTCGATCGGGCAACGGCTGACGATGCCTATCCCGCACTTGCCGCCCTTGCTGCTGAGCCGCGAGTCGCTGAGGCAGTGAAGCGGATTGCTGACTGGGATTTCTCCGCACCGACTGGAATACCCGAAGGTTATGACGCGCACCCGGGGGTTGGTAAAGACAAGGGCGGTCACGGCAACTCCAAAAAGCACAAACGACCATCCACGACCAGCAACAGCGTCGCAGCGACGATTTATTCGGTATGGCGTCACGAGATCGTAGCAAGCACCATCGATGCCACACTGGCGAGCGTCGGACTGCCGCCGCTGGTTAATGTTCGAGAAGAAAGAGTGACGGCACTGCGCCACCTGCTCGACAACTTCGACAGTAACCAGGGTGTAGGTGCCTCGGGTCTGAATTTCTTTCCCGGTCCCGCTGAGGCGGATGCGGAGACCCGGCGTGACATCCATATACTGCAAAGCCTGGCCAGCGCACTCGATCGACTGGGATCCGATGATTTCAAGGCGGCCTTCAATAATTCAACAGAGCAGGACGACTACCGCTGGGGCAAGCTGCACCGCATCGTGTTCGAACATCCACTTGGCAGCGTAGCCGAAGATTTCAACGTACCGCCCGCGTTTGGTCTGTTCCCTGCGCCACTGGACGGCCTTGCCGGGATTCCGGTAGATGGTGGTTTCGAGACAGTTGACGTGGGCAGCCCGGTGACCAACATCGTAACACCCGGCACGGATGCCTTCATGTTCAATGCCGGGGCGACCGCACGTTTCGTCAGCCAGCTGAAACGGCATAAGGTCAAGGCAAAGTCGAGTTTGCCGGGCGGAGAAAGCGCGATACCTGGCAGTCCGTTTTATTTGAACTTGCTCGAGCCCTGGCTACTGAATTCCACGTACCGGTTACTGGTTTCACCGGATGATGTTCAGGCCGATGCCTATCTGGATGAGTTCTTCGCACCGGTCGCGCAATAACCATGGTTTGCTGCCAGGGACGGTGGCATCAGGCTTGCAACCATTAGCTGGTTGCTGCACTGCTCTGCTCTGCTCTGCCAGAGATTTTTGCCTCTTTTCAAATGTAATGAAACGAGTTTAATGGAATCAAGAGACATACTTTAATGCAAAACCTTACTGATACTGAAAAGACCAATGAACAGCTGCGTGTACTGGGTACCGAGCTGAAACAGAAACTGCTTGATGACGACTGCTTTGCTCGCGCGCCATTCGTGCAGATACCACATATGATGCTGGTGGTCCTTGTATATGCCGGTGCATACCTGGTATTGCTGCAGCAACCGGAAACAGGGCTGCGTCTGCTTGCACTCGTGTTACTGGCATTTATCAGTGTACAGGCAGGCTACATCGCGCACGAGGCAGGCCATGGAGCCATCACGCGGCATCGCTGGCTGGTGGTCACGATCGGACAATTTTTCAATACATTGCTGACGGCACTGTGCTATTCGCACTTTCAAAAAATCCACGTCTGCCATCACGCACACTGCAACGAAAGAGACGAGGATATCGATTTGCAGTCGAGCCTGGTCAGCCTGTACCCGGAAGCCAGACAGAAGAACAGCAACACATGGGCGGGGCGTTTCATAACTCGCCACCAGGCTTACCTGATCTGGCCGCTTATTTCCCTGCAGGGCTTTACGTTAAAAATCGACAGCATCAAAACACTCCTCCAGAACCCGAAGAAAACCCGCATCGATCAATTCGTATTGCTACTTCATCTACTGCTCTGGTTTGGCGTGCCGGTATATGTTCTGGGACTGGTTGATGCGACGCTGAATTACCTGCTGATGACCTGGTTCATCGGCCCCTACCTGGGCACCGTCTTCCTGGTCAATCATATTGGTACCCACGTAATTCAGCCCGAAGAAAAGATGCCGAGGTTTATGCGGCAACTGATTACTACCCGTAACCTGGGTGATTCAATAATGGAGGATATCTTTTTCGGTGGTCTGAACAATCATATCGAACATCACCTGTTTCCATCGATACCTTCATACAGCTTGCGGCGTGCCAGGAAAATTGTCCGGCTATTTTGTCGTCAACATGGTTTGATCTATCGTGAAATGACCTGGCGCAAGGCTGCCAGGGAAGTCTTTTCTTACCTTGAGCGGGTTGCTCGAGAGCCTGCTGCAGATTCACTCTGTACGGAAAATACAGGAGCTATACATGCCAGACATCGATGAAATGGTGATTATTGTTGGTGCCGGCCTCGCCGGAATCAGCGCCTCTTACTACCTGTCCAGCAACAACATCCCGCACATATTGCTGGAAAAATCGTCTCAGGTCGGCGGCATCTGGAATTCGCAAAAATGGCCCGGTATTCGATGTGACACGGAGATTATTAATTATTCGTACAGTTTCAGGCCATATACTTCAGACCACTACCTGGTATCTGGCGAGAACATATCCGGGTACCTGCATACAACTGCCAATGAACTGGGCATAACAGCCAAAGTCGTGTTCAACACGGAAGTAAGCAAAGCAGATTTTTCAGAGGATGAAAAACTGTGGCGCCTGCATACGAACAGAGGTGTTTTCAAATCCAGGTTCCTGATCAACACCAATGGATACTTTACTGACAAGCCACATATCCCTGAATTCGAAGGCCTCGATACTTTCAAGGGCAACGCCTTGCATTTATTTGATGTCGACGACAATACCCCGATCAAGGGTCGTCATGTTGTGCTGGTGGGTAGTGGCGCGTCAGCAATATCAGCAGCGCCTGCGATCGCAGCCGTTGCCGGATCAATGACAATACTGCAGCGCTCACCCTCTTACATTTACCAGCAGGATAACAACATAGGTGTCTTTGTCGATATCGCACAGAAGCTGCATCACGCGGGATTTTCCGCCCCCCTGAATCTGGTCAATTTTTTTCTGCAGTTAAAGTCCGATCTGGTTTTTGTGATATTCAGAATGTTCCCATGGACAGGCAAGCTGTTTTTTCGTTATCACTGGAGGGGAACAGTCGACGACAAAACTTACGATGAGCACTTTCGACCCGTGTATAACCCCTGGGAACAACGCATCCCTGTTGCAATCGGGTTGAAGGAAATGATAGTGAAAAAGAAGATACGTCTGGTCACAGGAAATATAAAACGTTTCACAGAAACCGGCATACTGCTTGATGACGGTCGTTTAATCGAATCCGATCTATGCATTTTGGCAACCGGCTTCAATTTGAGTTTTTTCAAGTTTGAAATCTCAATCAATGGACAGACAGTCGACACCCGAAAAATAAATTTTTACAAAGGGATGATGATGGGGGGTATTCCGAACTATTTCCAGCCATTTGGTCCTCCGCATACCTCGTTCACGCGGCGTGTCGAAACCATTTCAAAACATATCGTAAAAATAATACTGCATATGCGAGAGCATGGTCTCGACACGGTAAAGATTGAACGCAAGCAAGTCAGGCAGAAGCCCCGGATTACGCCTAACTACATCATGCGGGACTTGTCGAAACTACCGGCAATTTATGGAACAACGGAGATTCCCACAATTGACAATTTGCTATTCTTTCGCTTCAGGAAAAGTGACTACATCTTTTCCGGTGCTGACGTCGCTGTGTCTGAAAAACAATATACTGCAGGATGAATCAGTGGCGTCCGCTAGCAACATTTAAGCGGGCAACTGAACCCGGTTAACGACATAAAACGGGAGACTAGCCTGGAGCAGGCTGAACATGTTCATATTTGAGCATCAACATGTCAGCATGCACAGGACATTTACTTTTACCACCCCCTGGTAGCAATTGTTCTCTGACCCCAATTTACGCTGGTTTTTCACCCCGGCATTTTCATCCTGCATCTCGGGCAAGTATGTCTATACTAGGTTTACGCATAGCTAAAAGCAAAAGGACAAGAAATGAAAGTCGCCCCCTACCTGAAGCTCCTCGCTGAAAAAGATGGTTCTGACGTCTATCTTTCAACGGGCGCCATACCCAGCGCCAAGTTCAACGGCGTACTCAAACCACTGGGTAAGGAAAGTTGCCCGGCGGGATATGTAGAGAATCTCGCGAATGAAATCATGAACGAAAAACAACGCGAAGAATTCAGCAATAAACCTGAAATGAATCTGGCAATGTCATTGCCAGGAATCGGCCGTTTTCGTGTCAACATTTTCAAACAGCGCGGCGAAGTCGCGATGGTGATTAGAAACATCCAGACTGAAATCCCGAACATGGAAATGCTGGGCCTGCCAGAAGTGCTGAAGAAAATCATCATGGTAAAGCACGGTCTGATACTGATAGTGGGTGGCACCGGGACCGGAAAATCAACCTCGCTGGCGTCATTGATCGGATACCGTAATGCCAACTCCAGAGGTCATATCATTACCATTGAAGATCCAATCGAATTTATTCACAAGCACCAGGGCTGCATAGTGAACCAGCGTGAAGTAGGCATGGACACCGACAGTTTCGAAGATGCTCTCACGAACACATTGAGGCAGGCGCCTGATGTTATTCTCATCGGTGAGATTCGCAATCGAGAGACCATGGAACATGCGCTCGCTTTCGCAGAAACCGGACACCTTACGATATCATCACTTCACGCGAACAATGCTAACCAGGCACTGGATCGCATCATTAACTTCTTCCCGGAAGAGAAACGCACATCCCTGCTCACTGACCTGTCGCTCAACCTGAGAGCATTTGTATCGCAGCGCCTGATAAATACAGTAGATGGCGATCGTTGTGCCGCTTTCGAAGTCCTGCTGAACTCTCCCCGCATTGCCGAACTGATCAAAGAGGGCAATATCAGCGAGATGAAGGAGATCATGGAAAAATCAGAAACCCTGGGTATGCAAACATTTGATACCTCTGTTTACAAGCTGTACAAGTCCGGAAAGATATCACGTGATGAAGCGCTCAAAAACGCAGATAGCGAAAATAACCTGCGCCTGAAAATTGATCTTGGTGATGATGACGGTTCCCAGGCAGGTAAAAGCATAGGCGGGGTCAACTTTTAGGCTGCCCCCCTGTTATTGCCGTTTTATACGTCAATAAAAAAGACTGGCAACACTGTATGTGCTTTCCATGTTGTCGCCAGTCCGTTCCAGTTTATCTTGTAAAGAATGCTTCCTTGTTCTTATACAATTTCCGTTGACACGTTTTATGTCACCGTTACTTTATGCCTCCTTGCCTTTTCCAGCTTTGGAACGATAACTTCAAGCATACCATCCTTGTATGTTGACTCTGCCTTGCCGCCGTCCACTTTAGCAGGCAGGGCCAGGGTGCGTGAAAATTCTCCTTTCATTGTTTCGCTTCTGAAGTAATCGCCTTTTTCCTCTTTTATTTCTTCACTGGTGCTGCCCTTGATCGTAATTGCAGTTTCCGTTAACGAAACGTCAAGATCTTCCTTCTTCACACCCGCTATTTCAGCCCGCACCAGAATGTCATTATCACGTTCGATAATATCAACCTTTGGGGTTTTCAACTCCAACATTCCACGCCGCGTCCATTCAGGAAATTCCAGGCGCATGGGCCTTACCCAGTCACGCTGAAACAGCGATCCAAAATGCCGTTCAAGCTCCTGCATGCGTTCTTCCATTTCCTGAAAGAAACCATGCGGTTCAGCTTTTACCGGAACCTCTTTTTTAATGTTTGTGATATTGTTACTCATGACACACCTCCTGATTATGCGCAATAAACCATCTTTTCATCCCTGTAATAATCACAATGCCAGCTACATAATCAACCACGTTCCTATTACAATCATACATCTGCAATCCATACTGATATTGACCTGGATCAAGATACCCAGCATGGATGATTTTTGATAATAATCAATTTCTTAGGGCGATTTTTAAACCTTGTTATCCGCAATCTGTTGTCTATTCAAAGACAAGCAAAGGTGCCGTTAACTAGTAGCCATAAAAGGCATCTGCCGCCTTGACTGTCCCCAGCTCCGAAATCAGCCTGTACTCCCTCAACAGCCTGCCCCACGGGCAGATGCGTCGTGATGACAATCCATGCATCAGCCTGGTAGAGCATCTGCCGAGCGAACCCAGCCGACTGACCGTCAACATCCTGATCGGTAACGAGTTGTTGAATGTTGCCGCCCCGATCATTGACGCCAGCCTTGCGATCCGGCTTATCGGCGTGAAAAACCAACTAACGGGGTCAGACCGCTTTAGCTTGTTCCATTGCTTTCGGCTGGCATTGATACTAATTAAGTATTACTCTTGTATTTCGGTGGTTGTCGTAAATGCCGAATAAACTGGTGCATTTTTACAGGAGTAATATAAATGAGACAAAATTCTATAACTGGCGCTATCGCCTTGTTCTTACTGCTGCTCTACTCTGCTTCATTTGCGGCTGATGGATCAGATCAATATCGTGGCAAAGTTACGTTTAAAGGACCAAACGGTGAAATGATGAACGGGGTCCGATGTGGTGTCGTCGATGTTTCACCCACACTCGAGGTGTTGAAAGGCATGAGAGAGTCGGCCAGAAGCAAGACGCTGGCAATTGCTGCAAATACATCGATACCGGTCGCATTCCATGTCATTACAAACACCCAGGGTGCTGGTGAAGTACCGCTAAGCCAGATCAATGCTTCGATAGACGTTCTCAATCAGTCATACAACGAGCATGGATTCTTTTTTAATCTGGCAAGTGTAGATATCACGGCGAATAACAGCTGGTACACAGCTGGCCCGGATTCAATTGCCGAACAAAACATGAAAGCATCACTGGCCATAGACCCGGCAAATACCCTGAATGTGTACACATCAAATCCTGGCGGTGGGCTACTGGGCTGGGCTACCTTTCCATGGTATTACCCGGAATCTGATACGCAACATGGTGTAGTAATTCTTTACTCAAGTGTGCCGGGGGGCAGCGCTTTTCCCTTTAATGAAGGCGATACGCTGACCCATGAAGTCGGACATTATCTTGGACTGTTCCATACTTTTCAGGGCGGGTGCCGTAGACCAGGTGACTACCTGCCAGATACACCAGCAGAGCGAACATCTACTTCAGGCTGCCCTGTCAACAAGGACACCTGTCCATGGGGCGACGTCGATCCCATCCACAACTTCATGGACTACTCGGACGATGCATGTATGTATGAGTTTACTCTCAACCAGCGCTCATTCATGAACTGGGCGGTAAATCGCTTTAAGCCCGGCCTGCTAACACCATAGGAAACCGGAAATCCCGGGGTCAGACTCCTCGATTCGTTTTACCGGAAATCATCGAGTCCGACCCCGCTTCCCGTAATCATTATCTCTTCGCTTCTTGTTACAGCTAACAGCAAGACAGAACAGTTAAGGCAGGATGACCAGCGAATAGCCCGTGAAAACAGTTCATGGCTTCGATCAATCCTGATGCATCAACTTGATGCGAAACACTTCCCCAATCGCATCTATAATTTCCGGGCTATCCCACTCGCGCGATCCTCGCACTTTTTCCAGTACACGGCCATCTGCGTCTACCAGAACAGTCAGTGGAATCGTATTCGCACCCAGCATGTTTTCCAGTAACAGCCTGTTATCCAGAAAATTCTCAAAGGTGATTTCTGTATTCTTGATGAAGGCAGTAGCCTTATTGCGGTAGTCGTCTGTCGAAATCCCGATGACGTTGAACTCTTTTCCGTTATACCGGCGCGCAAGTCGCTCCAGCGAATCCATCTCGGCCCTGCAAGGGCCGCACCAACTGGCCCAGATATTAATAATCAGCGGCTTCCCTTTGAAATCAGAAAACTTTTTCGTTTTCCCGTTAAGCCCGTCCAGCGTCGCCTCGCGCAAATAACCACCGATCGCGACCTCGCCGGGTGTGCCTGCAGCTGTATTCGTGCCGGGTTTGATTACCGGTTGCTGTTGAACTAGACCACGTGGTGCCGCAATAGGTAATGTTTCTTTATCAGTGATATAACGCTTTATAAAATAGATGACTGTGAAATCACGTCCCAGGGATTTGCTGTGAAAGTTTTGCATCGGCATTTCTGTTGAAAAAGAGACGATGTCACCTTTTTTAAGCGGGGTGACGCCAGGCCCTGCCGCCCAGACTTTTTCTTTACCGGTGTCAACCTCCGCATATGTGAAACCGGCAGCAGTTATAACATCCGTTACTTTGCCGGAGATTTTTCCCGGGTCATTTTGTAGTACTTCGTCAGTATTTTCCTGCGCAGCATAGACAGCGCTGATCATGCCTGCATTGAGCAGACCTGTAGAAAAACTGGCCAGCAGTATTATTGAAAAACTGGTGCGTCGCATAACTGTATACATTAAAAAAGGGTCAGGAGCGTATCAAGAGATCCCAGGGGGTTCCATCCAGAATAGATCGACGCACCCACTCCTTCATATGCAGATCAAAAAATTCCGACGGATTGTAATTATCGGTGAGTATAAGGGCGTCTGGATGTGTCGGTGCAGCAATGGGGCCCTTCAATGCCTTGATCACCTGCTGTTGAGTCATTGAGTAAATCTGTTGATTTGGCACTCGAGAGTAATCGGCCCGCCGCGACTCTCCCTGATAGGCAATCACGACCAGGTTGCCCACACCCTCTTCCCCGTTTACGTCAAATACCGGATAGAACTCCACCTGATCAAACAGCGTGCTCAGGGTCTTATGTACCGATGCAGTGATCATGGAATCGTGCTGGAGACTGGCAACCATGTTGATACCCAGTACCCCTCCCGGGCGCAGTCGCTGTTTTAGCAGGGCCATGGCCTCTACACTCAGCAAATGGGTGGGTGTAGTATCACCGTTAAATACATCCAGCACAGCAAAATCGTACTGCTCCTGAGTATTACTGAGAAAATAGCGTGCATCCTGAATGTGCACATTACCCAGGGGCTTATAGCCAAAATAGCCTCGTGCCAGTTTCACCACCTCGGGATCGATATCCACCACATCGGTGACCACACCCTGACGTTCATACCAGCTCGGCACTACACCGGCACCCAGTCCTACAACCAGGGCCTTTTTACCCTGGGGATTAAGACCGTACGGGATGAACTGCAACAGATAACAATACTCGTAAACCGAAAGCCCGCTGACCATATCCACCCCCCCCTGGATCAGGCCGTCAATCATCAATTCACGATGGTGTTTGGTACCATAACGATAATCGACTACTTTAAGGCCGCCATAGAAGCTTTCCTGACTCTGTACCTCAATGACTCGCGTACCATCCGGCATACTCAATTCGAAACCCTTCGGATCCTCGGGCATTGTGATGAGAAGTGGCAAACACAGCAATACGGCCGCATACCAGGCACGTCGAAACAGCAGGAAATAGCCCATAGCCAACATCACTAGAAGCCAGCCTACCATGTAGAAGATATGATCAACCCCCAGATAGGCGATGAGCACAAACCCGGTTAACACGGTACCCAGCACACTGCCCAGAGTCGAGAGGGCATAGAATCCGCCCACTGTGCGCCCGATATTGCGCATCTCCCTTCCGGCGATCTTCACCAGGTAAGGGGAAACACAACCCAGTAAAAACAGAGAAGGCCCAAACAACAGGGTCGTACTGGTGAAAGCACCCAGCCGCAATCCAAGCGGTATGCTCAGTTTTAGTACTGACGCCTTAAGCACAGGGATCAGCAGGACAAGAAGACCTGCTACCAGAATTATTGCGTAGAGGTATTCGGGCGTACCGCGTCGATCCGCCAGCAACCCGCCCAGACCGTACCCGGCTGCTAGCGCAATCAGGGTGACAGCAATCAGTGATGTCCACACAAAAAGACTAACGCCAAAAAAAGGTCCGACCACCCGCGATCCCAACACCTCAACAACCATAATCAAGGCGCCACACACTACTGCTGTTAACAGCAAATAGACCAATAAGCCCCGGTTATTCACATGAGCCACTTCAATTTCATTCAAGTGTGCAGACCCCATTATATAAAATTACGTAACTCTAGCAGAATCTGTGACCCACCCCTCCTTTTATAAGAGAAACACGGTTGTTTCAGCATTAGATTGACTCTGTTATATGACTGAATTTTGAAGGTCAGGCTGGTCCGGTCCCTTGATCATGCCCATTTAGATAATTCTAATGATTCTCATTTTATTTCAGGCACGATCAATTCTCCGCTTTAGCCAGTGTTCATATATTTTATTTATTTCATATTTATTCAATTAGTTAGGATGTATTTGCTTCTATGCTTCCATGTCTCGTTTGTCACCGATTCGTAATCTTTCTGTAATATTTTTGTAATAATCCTGTTGACATGCGCTATATTTGGGAATATATTCCCATTTAATAACAAGCAAAAGCCATTATTCATTAACGGCACAACCGGGCAGCAAACAGAGAACAGGGGTGAACATTATGAACAAGCCAGCAAGCCTTACACTTCCAACTTTCCACGGTCGAGATCGGCAGTCGGTGACAACCGTCTTGTTCCCAAAGGACCGGGCAGAAAACCTCCAGCCTGATTTGGACCCGGTTGTTTCGAAACAGGCGAAGCCAGAAGATGTCGCTCAGGGGAAAAAAGTGAAGAAAATTAAAAAGAATAAAAAAGAGCTGGGGAGCTCAAGGGGCATTGAAACCATGTTTCGCAGCGCTTATCGTGCCCAGCTGGATCTAACGGCGCTGGCGGCCACCAAGGCCAACATCATGATTTCTTTGAACGGACTCATCCTTTCCGTATTGACCCTGTCCGGTCCTTTCGTACTGGTCGCCGAGCCCATGTTTACCGCGCCCATCGCGGTGTTCCTGGCCACCTGCCTGGCCTCAATCATATTTGCAGTGCTGGCGGCGCAACCCCGATTCACCAGGAGCAAGAGTACTCTGGAGGAATTCAAGAATGATCAGGCGAATATTCTGGTGTTCGAACAGTTCTCCTCGCTGGATATAGGCGAACACTCGAAGGTCATGACGAGCCTGTTACGCAACAACAAGCGTGTATACAAGAATATGTCGCGCCAGCTCTACCTGCTGGGCATTGACGCACATCGCAAGTACGGCCTGTTAAAGTGCTCTTATATGGCATTCCTGATTGGTTTGACGGTGAGCACCCTGATGCTGCTGGCGGTTGGCCTGCTCTACCAGACCCACGACATGAACGAGATAATGTCCGCTCTGCAGTCCAGGGCTTTTGGTCTTCAACAGTCACAATAAGCGTATATACCAGCAGGAGTTATGACATTAATGGGAGATTCAGCGCCCGGGCAAGCTCAGATAACATTTCTGGGCTTGCTGCTGTTTGGACTGTCGGCTAGCTGCCACGGTACCGAGGACATTGCATCGTTCGAAAAATTCCGCAAGTTCGAACAGATCTACGAACCATCCGGCGTGCAACAACTACCGGACGGCCGTTTCATCGTGGTCGAAGACGAGGCCGTGCACCCGATGGATATATTTTCACTTCAGTCCGACGGGCAGCTTGTCGAACACCCCCTGTATCGGAGTTCCCTGTTCAGCTGGAGCTCGTCAAACCGGGTACTGAACACACTGGAGGATCTGGAGGCGGTTGCGGTCGACGATCAGGGCCTTGTATACGCCATCACCTCCCACTCACGCAAGGAAAACGGCAAGCGTGATGACAAGCGAGAACAGCTGGTGCGCTTTGGCCTGGAAGGTGAACAGATCGTCGACTTCAAGGTCATGCGCGGCCTGCGCAAGAAGATCTCCAGGCAGCATGAATCACTAAAGGACGCCACCAGGATTCGCGACGTCAAGGACGAGGGTGGATTCAATATCGAAGGGCTCAGCTTCGATGCCAGCAAGCAAAAACTCCTGATAGGCCTGCGCAGTCCACTGGCCGGATCGAATGCGATCATCGTAGTGATGGAAAATCCCCGTGCGGTGTTCGACCAGGGCGAAGAAGCACGTATCTCGGATCGATTGATTGAGCTTGACCTGGCCGGGGGCGGAATCCGTTCCATGAGCTACGACCCTTACCTCGACGGTTTCCTGATCATCAGCAGGAAGCCCAATAAATCATTCAAACTCTGGCTGTGGAGTGGTGATGCCGATGAATCACCAAAGCGAATTCGCATCCCCGGTATAAAGAACCTGCGCCAGTCTGAGGGCGTTACGCCGGTGGTCGTGGATGGACGCCCTGCCGGAATTCTGATTGTCAGCGATGATGGCATGGGTTTGAAACGCAAACCCGGGCACTACCTTTTCCTGCGATACGAACAACTGGTAAATAAATGATGGCCGGCATGTGGTCGCGCCTTTCGAAAATGAACTAACAGAGAGAACAACGATGAACAATTTAAGCTACAGGCGACTGACCGGACTCACACTTGGCAGCATCATGGGTGTAACGACGATGGGGGCGCAGGCTGACCCGGAGCTTGTGGACCTGCTCAGGATTCTGAGAACGAACGGCAGCATCACCCAGGCCCAGTACGAACGTCTGCTCAGCGATGCAAACAGCACTGATGCAAAGAAAGCTGAACAGGCTGCCTCAAAGACGAAACCAGGCAAGAAAGGCAAACGACAGTCCGAGGTCGAAACCAGTGGTGGCCTGAAGGTAAAAAGTGCCGATGGCGACTTCGAGTTCGAACTCGGGGGCGAGCTCTGGATCGATGCAGCATTCTACCAGGAAGACGTAGCCCCACTCGGTAACGGCACCGAGATTCGCCGTGCAAGGGTATCGCTTGCAGGGAAGGTGTTCGAAGACTGGGTGTACGCCACCGAATATGATTTTGGTGGGAACGACGCGGAGATCAAGGATGCCTACCTGCAATACGATGGTTTCGACGCCATAGCCATACGCGGTGGCAACTTCAAGGAACCCGTCTCGCTGGAGGATCAGACCAGTGGCAAGGCCATCACTTTCATGGAGAGGGCGCTGCCTGTTAATGCGTTTGCTCCGGGGAGAAAAATCGGTATTGGCGCCCTCAGCAGCGGCAAGAACTGGAGCGCGGCGCTTGGCCTGTTCGGCGAGTCTGTAGGCGCAGATGTCGGTAACGAGGGGGATGAAGGCAGAGGAGTATCCGGCCGCGTGACTGTCGCGCCGGTCAACGCCAGTAGCCGCGTGCTGCACCTGGGCGCCAGCCTTGCCTCGCGCAAAACGGACGATGACAAAGAAGTGCGTTACCAAGTTGGTCCGGAGTCTCATGTTACCAATGTAGAACTGGTCGATACTGGCAATATCAACGAAGTAGACAGCACACTGTTGTACGGGCTGGAGGCCGCCTATGCCCAGGGGCCTTTTTCAGTTCAGGGTGAGTACCTTCAAAACAGGGTCGAACGAACGGATGAGGCTACTCTCGACTTCTACGGCTGGTACGTCTACGGCAGCTGGGTGCTGACGGGCGAATCCCGGCCATATAAAGGCTCTAGAGGTCGCTTCAATCGCATCGAGCCAAAAGGCAGGGGCAGCGCCTGGGAGCTCGCGCTGCGCTACAGCAGCATCAACCTGAACGACAAGGACATCACCGGCGGGGAAGAATCCAATCTTACACTGGGGTTGAACGGTTACCTGAATGACAACGTGCGCATCAGGGCCAACTACATCTGGGTGGATGCCAATCCCAGTGAAGACGGTGTCAGGGACCAGCCCGAAATATTCCAGATTCGGGGCGAAGTCTACTTCTAGCAGGCCACCGGTTCCATCACCCCTGAATCAACAAACCGGGTCGAAGAGCGTGTTCTCCGACCCGGTTTTAACTGACCCGCCAATAAAATCGCACAGGCTTATCCGCAACGATTATTGTCCACCCCGCCTTTCTCTATATAACGGAGCTGTGAGTAATTCATCCATGAATTATCAGAGCACGAACAAGATGAGTGCGATTTCATCCTGTTATCCCTTTTCAATGGCTTATCAGCCACTGAAAATGGCAACACATGCATGAGTTGCGGAAACTCTGAATTGATCAGGGTTTGCATAAATATTACGGATCACCACCACGGTTATCGGGACCTTGCTGAACTGGCACGCACTTCCGATTAATACGGCTTTAGCATCTCCGGGTCCTGAAAATTCCGCAATTTCCATGCAGTTTCTCAAGCCCGGCTTCGACTTAAGTCGTAATATCACTCAGGCATGGTTTAGAGTTATAGTTGATGCTTTATTTGAATAGATCCAAGAGCTTTTTAATCTGACCCAATATTCTACGGAAAATTATTTGCGCTGAACCAAGACACGAATATTGAAAAACACCAGGACAGATGTGGAGTAAATGATGACGACATTCAACAAGCTTTATCAGCAATCCATTACTGACCCGGAAAGTTTCTGGGCGAATGCCGCAGAAGAGCTGCACTGGTATAAAAAATGGGACCAGGTGCTGGACCTGGACGCCAGACCGGTGCCCCGCTGGTTCACTGGTGCTGAAATAAATACCTGCTACAACTCGGTGGATCGTCATGTAGAATCCGGCCGTGGTGAACAGATTGCTCTGATTTACGATTCACCCATCACAGATCAACAGCGCAAAATTTCCTATAACGAATTACAGCAACAGGTCGCCTCGTTTGCCGGGGTTTTGAAACAACACGGTGCTAAAAAAGGCGATCGTGTCATCATATACATGCCGATGATCCCAGAAGCGGCCATTGCGATGCTGGCCTGCGCTCGAATCGGCGCCATACATTCAGTGGTTTTCGGTGGTTTTGCGGCCAACGAACTCGCGACACGCATCGATGACGCCAAACCCGACATCATCGTATCTGCCTATTGCGGCATGGAACCGAGCCGGGTTGTGCAGTACAAACCCCTGATCGATGATGCTATCGACCAGGCCAGCCACAAAGTCAGTACCTGCATTCTTAAAAAAAGATCACAGACCACATGCAAATTGATCGATGGCCGCGATTTTGACTGGGATGAGGAAATAGCTGCCAGCGAACCGGCAGACTGCGTGCCAGTTGCCGCCACCGACCCGCTCTATATTCTTTACACTTCCGGTACCACGGGACAGCCTAAAGGTGTTATCCGTGATAATGGCGGGCATGCCGTGGCCATGCACTGGAGCATGAAGAATATTTATAACGTTGAGGCCGGAGATGTGTACTGGGCCGCTTCCGACGTCGGCTGGGTGGTCGGTCATAGCTACATCGTCTACGGACCCTTGCTGAAAGGCTGTACCACGATTATGTACGAAGGCAAACCCGTCGGTACCCCCGACCCCGGTGCATTCTGGCGTGTAATCAGTGAACACGGTGTCAGGGTTATGTTCACCGCGCCCACGGCGTTTCGTGCCATAAAGAAAGATGACCCGGATGGCGAATATTTGAAGAAATATGACCTGTCCTGCATGGATTCACTGTTCCTGGCGGGCGAACGATGCGACCCGGACACCCTGTTCTGGGCGCGGGACAAGCTGCAAAAACCTGTCGTCGACCACTGGTGGCAAACCGAAACCGGTTGGGCGATCGCCGCCAATCCACTCGGCATCGAGCCAATGGAAATCAAACCCGGCTCGCCTTCGGTCGCGATGCCCGGTTATGACGTTCAAATCCTGTCAGAACAGGGCGATGAGATGTCCGCGGGTGAAATGGGCAATATCGTCATCAAACTACCGATGCCACCCTCCTGCCTGCCCAGCCTGTGGGGCAATGATCAACGTTTTATCGATGCCTATCTGTCCAAGTATGAAGGCTATTACCTGACCGGTGATGCCGGTTATAAAGATGAAGATGGCTACCTCTGGATCATGAGTCGAACCGATGACGTGATCAATGTGGCCGGCCATCGACTGTCGACGGGGCAAATGGAAGAAGTCCTGGCCGGTCATGCCGATATCGCCGAGTGTGCCGTAATCGGCGTGGCCGACGCGCTCAAGGGTCAGATGCCGCTGGGACTGATTGTGCTGAAGAGCGGCGTAGATCGCGACGAATCCGACATCGTTAAAGAAGTCGTGCAGCGCGTACGCGATCAGATAGGGCCGGTGGCGGCATTCAAAATAGCCAAGGTCGTCAAACGTTTGCCCAAAACCCGCTCAGGCAAACTCCTGCGGGGCACCATGGTCAGTATTGCAGATGGCAGCGAATGGAAAATGCCCGCTACCATCGATGACCCGGCAATTCTGGACGAGATTACACAAGCCCTTAAGTCCCTGGGCTATGCCGGCAATAGCTAAAAAAACAGTTGAGAAACATATGAGTCTGACGTCACCCGGAAAAATCTTTCGCCAACTGGTTGCCACAGAAAAACCATTACAGTGCGTCGGCGCGATAAACGCCTACCACGCCAGGCTGGCGCAGGCATCGGGCTTTAAATCCCTGTACATCTCGGGTGGAGGTGTTGCTGCCGGCTCCTGCGGCATCCCTGATCTGGGCATTACATCACTGGAGGATGTGCTCACCGATTTACGCCGCATTACCGATGTCACCGAACTGCCGGTACTGGTCGATATTGATACCGGCTGGGGGGGCGCTTTCAACATCGCGCGCAGTATTCGCGCCATGACGAAGATGGGGGCAGCCGCGGTTCATATCGAGGACCAGGTACAGCAAAAGCGCTGCGGTCATCGACCGAACAAGGCCATCGTTTCACAGGCTGAAATGGTCGATCGTATAAAAGCAGCGGTTGATGCGAAAACCGATCCGGATTTTGTCATCATGGCACGTACCGATGCACTCGCGGTGGAGGGCCTGCAATCCGCCATCGACCGTGCCGGCGCCTGCGTTGAAGCCGGTGCCGATATGATCTTTCCGGAAGCCATCACCGAACTCGAAATGTACCGGCAGTTCACTGAGGCCGTGAAAGTGCCGGTACTGGCCAATATCACCGAATTCGGTTCCACCCCGTTGTTTACCACCGATCAACTGGCCTCTGCCGGCGTGGGTATCGCTTTATATCCATTGTCGGCGTTTCGCGCCGCCAATGCAGCTGCTCTCAAGGTTTACCAGGCGCTGATTACGGAAGGCACTCAGCAGAATGTCGTCGACATCATGCAAACCCGTGCCGACCTCTATGATTATCTCGATTACCACAGCTACGAACAAAAGCTCGACGCACTGTTCTCACAGGAGAATGAATAATGACTGAACAGGTATTGCCCAAAGCCAAAAACTCGGTCGCCCTGTCAGGTACGGCGGCCGGCAATACTGCCATTTGCACGGTGGGCCGCACCGGAAACGATTTGCACTACCGTGGTTACGATATACTGGATTTCGCCGAGACAGCCGAATTCGAAGAAATCGCTTACCTGCTAATCCATGGCGAGCTGCCCGTTCAGGCCGAACTCGACCGTTACAAGGAAAAATTAAAATCCCTGCGCGGATTACCCCGGGCGGTCAAGCAGACTCTTGAAGCCATCCCCGCCACTGCGCACCCGATGGATGTGATGCGCACCGCCTGCTCGGTCCTGGGAACCTGTGAACCGGAAAAAGACGACCATCCCGCGACGGAAGCACGCGATATTACCGATCGACTGATGGCCAGCTTCGGCTCTGCCCTGCTCTACTGGTACCACTTTACAGTGAACGGTAAACGCATTGATGTGGAAACCGATGATGATTCTATCGGTGGACATTTTTTGCATTTATTGCACGGCGAAAAGCCTTCAGATTCCTGGATCAGGGCCATGCACACATCCCTGATCCTGTATGCCGAGCATGAGTACAATGCTTCTACCTTTACGGCCCGCGTCATTGCCGGCACCAGCTCCGACATGTATTCGGCCATTACCGGCGCTATCGGTGCATTACGTGGACCCAAACACGGTGGCGCCAATGAAGAAGCATTCCGCATTCAGAGTCGATACAACTCTGCCGACGAAGCCGAACAGGATATTCGTGAGCGGGTAGCACGTAAGGAAATCGTTATCGGGTTTGGTCATCCTGTGTACACCATCAGTGATCCCCGCAACGAGGTGATCAAACGCGTAGCCAAGCAGTTATCCGAGGAAACCGGTGACACCAGGCTGTTTGATATCGCCGCCAGGCTCGAATCGGTCATGTGGGAAATAAAAAAGATGTTCCCCAACCTGGACTGGTTTTCCGCTGCGTCCTATCACCAGCTGGGCGTTCCTACTGACATGTTCACACCCTTATTCGTCATTTCCCGTGTCTCCGGCTGGGGGGCGCATGTCATAGAACAGCGCGAAGATGGCAAAATCATACGTCCTTCAGCGAATTACATCGGTCCGGAAAATCGTGAATTTATTCCGATAGCCGACCGGGAATGAGTTCGCTCACGCGTCATTCCTGCAACTGCAGGAATGGCTTTGTTTTCAGTCAACAGTGCCCCTTAAGCCTATTAAATGAGAGAAAACCATGAGTAAAGCCGCCGTACTGGACGCCAGTCGTCAGGACTTCGATCAAGTAATCCAGGATATTGTTGACTATGTCATGACGTATGACGTAACCCGGTCCAATGAAGCGATGGAAACTGCGCGTTATTGCTGGATGGACACCATCGGTTGCGGCCTGTTCGCACTGAACTATCCGGCCTGTACCAAGATGCTGGGGCCGGTTGTACCCGGCGCCAGCATGAATAATGGCGCCAGGGTTCCCGGGACGTCTTATGAGCTCGATCCGGTAAGGGCAGCCTGGAACATCGGCGCCATGGTGCGCTGGCTGGATTTTAACGACACCTGGCTTGCCGCTGAGTGGGGTCATCCCTCGGACAACCTGGGCGCCATCCTCGCACTGGCAGATTACCAGTCGCGGCAACGCGCGGCCCGGGGTGAAGCACCGCTGACCATGAGAGACGTGCTGATCGCGATGGTGCAGGCGCATGAGATCCAGGGTGTGCTTGCACTGGAGAACTGTTTCAACTGTGTCGGCCTTGATCATGTCATGCTGGTACGCATCGCCTCCACCGCTGTTGCCGCGCGCATGCTCGGCTGCAACCGTGTCGAGACTCTGAACGCAGTCTCCCATGCCTGGCTCGACGGCTGCTCGCTTCGGACCTACCGCCATGCACCGAATACCGGGTCGCGAAAATCCTGGGCCGCCGGGGACGCTTCCGCACGCGGCCTGTTTCTTGCGCTGATGGCGCAACGCGGTGAAATGGGTTACCCATCCGCGATCACCGCCCCCACCTGGGGCTTCAGGGATGTATTGTTCAAGGGTGAAGACCTGGAATTGAATCAGCCCTATGCCACCTACACCATGGAAAACATCCTGTTCAAGATTTCCTTCCCGGCTGAATTCCACGCCCAGACTGCCGTCGAATGCGCGATCACACTGCATAAGCAGATGCAGCAACAGGGTCGATCACTTGACGATATCCAGTCTATGTTGCTCGAAACCCAGGAGTCCGGTGACCGCATCATCAACAAGACCGGACCGCTGGATAACCCGGCAGACCGCGACCACTGCCTGCAGTACATGGTGTCTGTTGCACTTATAAAGGGATCGCTGGAGGCCGGGGATTATGAAGATGACATCGCATCCGACCCACGCATTGAGCAATTGCGCGAGAAGATGACAGTGAAGGAAAATGAACGCTTTAGCCGCGAGTACCTGGAAGCAGACAAGCGCGCCATCGGCAATGCGATTGAAATTACCTTTACTGACGGCAGCAGCATCAAGGAAAGCGTCGATTACCCGGTAGGCCATCGCCGTCGCCGCAGCGAAGGTATCCCACTACTCAAGGAAAAATTTGAACGCTACCTCAGGGGGCGGCTGAGCCAGAAAAATGCGCAGTCTGTTCTGGATATCTGTGCATCACAGGAAATATTCGAACAAACCCGGGTGAATGACTTTATGGACCTGTTCGTAGTCTGAACAAAACAGTCTTATAAACGGAGTACATGTTCATGACCAGCTTCCCTGCCTATCTCGCAACAAAAACTGATAAAGGCCAGTCAATCGAGAAAACCGAACTGACTGAAGATGACCTGATGGATGGCGATGTCACGGTCAAAATCGAATATTCCGCGCTCAACTACAAGGATGGTCTCGCCATGACCAACAGCGCGCCCATCATTCGTCACTATCCACTTGTTCCGGGTATTGATTTTGCTGGCACTGTAGTCGAATCTTTCAGCGATCGATTTAATCCGGGCGATCGCGTGGTGTTAAACGGCTTCGGCGTGGGGGAATCTCACTCGGGCGGCTTCGCAGGTCTGGCCCGCGTAAACAGTGACTGGCTGGTACATTTGCCGGACACGATCAGCACACGCCAGGCGATGGCTATCGGCACCGCCGGTTACACCGCGATGTTGTGTATCCTGGCACTGGAGCATCATGGAATTACCCCCGCTGATGGTCACATTCTGGTTACCGGCGCCGCAGGTGGTGTCGGCAGTGTTGCCGTTTCAATACTCAGCAAACTGGGTTACCCGGTAACTGCTACCACGGGACGACTGCAGGAAAGCGATTTTCTGAAGTCACTGGGCGCCAGCGAAGTCATAGATCGAAAAGCATACGCCGAAAAAGCAAAGCCACTTGCGAAAGAATTATGGGCCGGCGCTGTCGATGTCGCGGGCGGAAATACGCTGGCCAATGTACTGAGCCAGATCAAAAGAGGGGGTGCCGTAGCCGCCTGTGGCCTGGCGGAATCAATGGATCTGCCTGCCAGTGTGGCGCCTTTTATTCTTCGCGGTGTCACACTCTATGGTATTGATTCGGTGATGTGCCCCATGCAGAAACGACTGACTGCATGGCAACGGCTGGATACCGATCTGGACAAGGATTTACTTGAATCCTTATCCACTGAAATCAGTTTTGATGATCTGCCGCAGGCCTCATCCGACATCTTAAAAGGCCGGATCAGAGGTCGTACCATTGTTAGAATAAAGCAATAATTTTTAATTGCGTCTAGAGAAAAACAGAGCTGTCCATTTTTTCCAGTTTAATCTGCCGGTACCTGCCCCTGACTGCTATTACACTTCTGGCGGCATGCGCCAAACCGTATGTGCAACCATCACCGGGCACACACACTTTGCCAGAACTTGCGGAATCCTATGCCCAAATGGAGGACGGCTATCGACTGCCGCTGTCTCGCTGGGAAGCGGACGGGAACATACACGCTGTGGTGCTGTCGTTGCATGGACTCAATGACTACAGCTTCGCTTTCGATAACCTCGGCCAGTATCTAGCCCTCCACGGAATCACCGTGATCGCTTACGACCAGCGTGGTTTCGGCAATACCGACGGGGTTGGCGTATGGCACGGCAGTGAACGCCTGAGTGCCGACCTGGTTACCATGACTGCGTTGCTGCGAGAGCAGTATGCCACTGTTCCGTTGTACCTGCTGGGCGAGAGCATGGGCGGTGCGGTCGTGTTGACGTCTCTCGCCTCAGCACCGCTCGATGTTGACGGCATTGTGCTCGTCGCTCCCGCAGTCTGGGCACGTTCCAGTATGCCCTACTATCAGAGGGCCGCGCTGTGGATCGCAGCCCATACGATTCCTGGCACACAACTGACAGGTGAAGGGCTGAATCTCCAGCCCTCGGACAACAAAGTCATGTTGCGTGCACTGGGGCGCGATGGCCTTGTGATCAAGTCCACCCGCGTCGACGTGCTATACGGCATCAGCAACCTGATGGACAATGCCATGCTGGCGTCGAATATAGTGCCTGGCAACATTCTGCTGCTGTATGGAAAAAATGATGACATCATCCCCGCACTGCCCACCTGCGAATTAGTTGAGAGGCTCTCACACAATGGAACAACCCGGCTGTCGGCAGTCATCTACGAGCAGGGTTACCATATGCTTACCCGCGACCTGCAGGCAGGGTTGGTATTAGAGGATATCGCCACCTGGATACTGGAGCACGAGAAACCCGGGGTTCCAGGCAGCGACATGCGAAGCTACTGCGCCAGTCTAAACGGGCCTGAATAAACCGCAATAAGCCGAGGCAAAGAGCAATTAACTCTAATATTCAGGGGTCTGTATTTGATTTTACAGTTGTTGTCGATTTTCGTACAAGAAGGGAACATGACCGTATTGAAGGTTTAATATTCTTTTTTCTCGCAGAGACGCAGAGAACGCAGGGGTAACATGTTTTTTTCAATGACAGTACCGCTTTATTCGTCTTCCTTTGCGGTCTCCGCGCCTCTGCGAGAGTAAATATCTATAGTTTTTTTATACAGCCAATCCTGTTTGTACTGACATACAATCATAGTCTGAGCTTGAGCTAATATTACACTGGCTGTCAGATTGAATCCTGACTATTACATCTAATATCAGAAACAATTGCTCTATGCCCCCTGTTTTTCTAATGACTACCCTGTCCGTTTTTAACAACCACACGCGCACTCGCGACTCGCTCTCCGTCGGAATTCACTTCAATCGATTCTTCATACAATAAAACATCAACACCTGATACAGTTTCACGTAAATCGCCCGGCGCTACCCGGTAGTCTGAACTCGTTGGCCCGATCACCTCCTCGTCGGTGATCAGGTGTTGCTCGCAGAGAAGATAAGCTCCCGGTGCCAGGCAGTCACACAGTCTGGAGATGAGCCCTGGATTGACGTACCACATCACGATGATCAGATCATAATCCGTGTCGAACTGATAAGGCCGATCCAGATCCTGCTCTATCCAGTTAATGCTGAGACCCTGATTCTCGGCAACTTTTCTGGCCAGATTCAGGCCCTCACTTGAAATATCAATCGCATCGACATGATAGCCAGCTTGCGCCAGTAATATAGCGTTGCGCCCGGCGCCACAGGCCACATCCAGCGCTCGACCCACGGGTAATCTCGGTAGCCAGTCTTCAACCAGTGTCACAGGATTATTTTTGTTGTAGCTACCCTCTGCGTATCGTTGATTCCACTTGATTCGGTCCTGTTTGCTCATGGTTGGTGAAATTAAAAATGCAAGGTGGCTGAGGTATTATGACTGGATCTGCTAAAGGAGTCTGAGTCCTTTGATTATATGCCCATGATCTCCATCAACTCCCCGCTGCTGATGACATGACAGTAGATCATATTAAGTATCTCCAGCTCTTTTCGATGGAGCTCATCCGTTCCTGCAGCACAACAATCCTCAACCAGGATTACATTGAAACTTTCATCAGCCAGGCTGCGCACCGTCGAAGAGATACACTGATCGGTAAATATACCGGTCAGTACCACATTTTTTATACCCATGTTGTGGAGCACCAGGCGCAGGTTTGTTCCGGTGAGGGCGCTGTCGGTGGTTTTAGTGACCACGATCTCACCTTCTCGGGGTGCAAGTTCAGCAACGATCTGCGCATCCTCACGATCCTTCGGCAACAGCAGGTAGTTCCAGCCCGGCTTTTTCTGGCTCAGGGAGCGATCCTTGCCATTCTCCAGCAGGCAGGCAATACGGGCATGCAGTACATCCATGCCATGTTGCCGAAAGCTGTTCTGCAACCCGGCAGTTCTCGGGATGACGATTTCATGCATCCGCCGGTAAAAAGGCGCCCAGCGTGCGCGTTCCACCGGGTCATCCGAAGGTGTCAGGTAAGTGTTCTGAACATCGATACTTAACAACGCAGTTTCATCTGCAGGCAGAGAGAGATCCAATGGCTCAGGGGTATTCTCGTAGTAGAAGGAGCGGTAGTCGGTTTTCCAGTTCATATTGGTAACGGTTCAGCGATTTTCACCACGTATTTTATTGACCGGGTAAAGGGCCCTGCCCTTTTATTTCATTACGTCCATCAGATAAAAACCAAGCCTCATATCCTGTCCAAGTATGTGCTGGGTTAACCAGTCTTCCAGATATTCGATATCTTCATTAGTGAGCAGTCTGTTCTCCTTATGAAACTTTTGCTGTAACTCCCTGACACTATCGATCAAGTCATTGTGCTCATCTTTGTGTGCCTCGATACCATCGTATTTATACATCAGCATAAGGCGTTCTTCATGCCTGAAGTGCCAGATGGTACAACTGACCAGCTCTTCCAGTACAGCATCGATATATTCTGCGGCATCATCTTCTTCCACGGCACGGCTGAGTATATTAAACAGATCTACAAGCCTGCGGTGATCTTCATCAATCTCACCACCATCGACACTCAATGATTCGTCCCAAATTATTTTTTTCACAAGATCTCTCCTGACGAGATTTTGTTGATTAATCAAGCATCAACAAAGTAACAAAACCAGACTGGACGAATCAGGACATGATTCCTTTGTGATTTTTCAGTCGCCGCACTTGAAAATATCGAATCTCATTGAACCTTCAACGGCTTCGCCCTGTGCAACAATCGAGTCACCGCCCATCTCGGCAGCCTTGTTCTTTGCCAGTATAGTGAGTTCTTCAGTCACCTTTTCATCACTTCTGGTTACAATACCTACCTTGTGTTTAACGGAAGTTGTTGTTGTCCCGAGCTTTTTACATGTTTCGACACTGGACGCCTCCACAACCATGACTTCGCCTCCCTCCCTGGTTGGCTCAACCCAGGTGCAGGCAGCCAGTCCTGAAATGACAATGGATAATGCAAAACCACTGATTTTCATCGATTACATCTCACTTTAATTAACGGGGGTAATATTCAAACACATCCGCACACATTAAATGCCGCGGTGTGCGTTTAATAATTATTCCTTGATCAAGCTGGCATCTTCGACGATTAGCGGATAAACATACCCATAACCAAAATCCTTATCCAGCGTTAGTTTACCTTCGACAACGACAACTGCATCGATGGCCGATGTGTTAGAGGTCGTAATTGTCAGATCGTCCAGGGTACTACTGTCTCTGATGTGGAGCCAGTTCTTGCCCATTACACTGGCGTTGTACTTGGTAACCTGACCACGTACGCGTATCGTTTTGCCGTTAAACTTTTGTTTACCGGCATGGATTTCGGCGATGGTGTTGCCGCCATCTACTTTATTGATGCCTTTGACAGCTGTGGCTGCGGATGCGGATTTGATGTTGCCATGGGGTGAAGCCATTGCTGCGCCTGCATTTGCCTGGCTTTCATCATCGGTAATAAAGCGATTAACAAAATAGATAATGGGGAAATCGCGATTCATCGCACTGCTGTGAAAGTTCTGCATCCGCATTTCAGTCGTAAAAGCAACCATGTCACCGACTTTCAGCGGTGTGGTTGTCGCTGCAGCCCAGATCTTCTCTTTACCGGTATCAACTTCGGCATAGGTGTAACCAGCGGCCTCCAGCACATCTGTCACCTTGCCGTGAATTTTGCCTGGGGCCTGCTGCTGCATTTCTTCGCTATTATTCTGACTGGCGTAGGCGAAACTGGTTATGCCTGTATTGAGCAGGACAAATGAAGAACTGGCAAGCAGCGCCACTAAAAAACCGCTACGAAGTAACATAATAAAATAACCTTAAGTAAATGATTGAATAGAAAAAACCGCAGAGAAAACGGGCCAGCGAACAATTAACTCTATTCTGAGAAACAATTGTTCACTGACCCTGCTTATACTGTCGTATCCCCAATTGCCGTGCTTGATCGGCGACCGGCCGGTCTCGATTCTCGAATTCCGGGGACAGTATACTTATTTACAGCCAAATAATAAAAGGTGACGGTGAAAAATGTGAGGCATTTATATATGCTAATGTGTACTGGTCGAGAACGGGAGCAGGACTTTCATCGTGCAGATATCCGATAAATGAAACATGATAAACGTGACCCCGCATATAATTCCTTTTACTGCTTTCCTGCTCCTGTGGAATGACGAATATGCGGGACAGCAATGGGCCTTATCCCTTTAATTCAAATCCTGCGCCACTCGAAAACCGAAATTTCGGCTACCTTTAGCGGGTGAAGAACCAAATCGACCAGTCGAACTCAAAGCACCTGCTACTCCGATCCATGAACCACCGCGCAATACGCTCTGCGCGCAAACACCTCTTCCCCACGGCTGGCCATCAGACGGTGCACCATCATAACTATCGTGCCAGCAATCCTGCGTCCATTCCCAAACATTGCCACTCATATCATAAAGCCCCAAACCATTGGCTTGTTTTTGTGCCACTGAATGTGTTTTTTCACCGCTGTTTTCACCATACCAGGCCAACTTGCCTTCATCGTCACCACCGCAATATTGTTCATCCTTGCCACCGCTACGGCAAGCATATTCCCATTCGGCTTCACTGGGCAGCCTGAAGCGTAAACCGGTTTGTTTATTTAAATTTTTGAGGAAGCTTTGAACATCATTCCAGCTAACACTGTCTACCGGACAGTCATCACAACCTTTAAAATAAGATGTATTACTACCCATCACTAGCTGCCATTGTTTTTGAGTGACTTCGGTTTCGCCAAGTCTGAAACCTTTAATGTTGACATTGTGTACAGGACTTTCAGCAGAATCGCCGCTACTATTACCCATTTTAAAAGAGCCATCGGGTATCGAAATCAATCTTCCAACCCTGGAGTATACCGGCCCGGCATCAAGCCCAGCCAGTGTCTTTAACTTCTCCATGTCGACATCAACAAACATATAAACACCGCCTGCTGTCAACAATCCCAGCGTGATCCATAACAGTGAATTAATTTTTGTTGCGCTTGCTTTAGATCGACTTGCTGGAGTAGTTTTCTTTTTTTCTGCCAGCTTTAATACTTTTTCTTTACCTTTATCAACAGTTACTGGATTTAATTTTTCTGCTGGCTGGACTGAAGACTTTCCTGCCCCGATACTGGCGGCAGTATTGAATATTTCTGTTGCCTGGATTGCAGCCGTTCCCGCTCCGGCACTGGCGGCTGTGCTCAAGATCTCTGCTGCCTGAAGGGCGGATTCTTCTCCAGCACGATCGATGTCTGCAACAATACTCATGGTTTCAGCAGCCGATTTAGCTTTATCAACAGCAGCAGTACTGAATATTTTCATTGTATGGGCTGCAGGTTTTCCTGCTCCTATGCTGTCGATGTCTGCAATAATATCATCACAATTCGAATAACGCTGTTCACGTCCTTTTGCCATCATGCGATCAAGCAATGGCTGATAGACAGCGAGGTTTCCAGTTAAATCAGGAACGGGCTCAGAGATATGCTTTAGCACCAGTGCAATAGGTGTATCTGCAGTGTAAGGCACTTTGCCCATCAACATTTCATAGAAAACTATACCCAGGCTGTAGATATCTGAATAAGGACCGATATTTTTGCCCTGAGCCTGCTCCGGGCTTATGTACTGTGGAGTACCAATGATCAATCCCGCCTGAGTCATTTGAGTGGCTGCCGAATCTACAGAGCGCGCGATGCCAAAGTCCATGAGCACGACAGAACCATCTGCTCGAAACATGATGTTGTCGGGTTTAATATCGCGATGAACAATATTTTTCTCGTGTGCGACTTTAAGGGCTGTAGCAACCTGCCTGACAATCGATAACGCATATTGGCTGTCGACACCCGCTTTAATTTTATCTTTTAAAGTTTCGCCACTAGGCAAGAGCTCCATAACAAGATAGTTGTGGCCATCATGTTCGCCGACGTCATGAATTGTTACGATATTTGGATGGTTGAGATTAGCCACAATACGTGCTTCTCGTAAAAATCTATCGTTGACATCAAAATCAGCCCCCTGCTGACGATTCATGACCTTGATCGCCACATTTCTATTCAAAGCCTTATGAAGAGCGAGGTAAACACGCGCCATGCCGCCTTTACCGATTACTCCCTTGATTTCGTAGCCAGGTATTTCCATAAGCTCTAACATGCCCTAAGTGAAAGTATACTGATAAGATTGTTTACTCAGTCCCAGAATATCCAGGTCAGTAAAAGGAAGTTTAGACCAATAATGGTGTATCCAGCGGGTAAAGCGCGACATATCACGACCATTTAGTCCCGGTTTAACCGTGCCAGAGCGCAACAAACTCCAGCATTTAAAACTATCGCTCTCTGACCCCTATTTTTGTAATATTAGAAACAATCGCTATCTGACTCCTGTTTTTGATAATACTTAGCTATGAATTTTAATCCTGTTCCTAAACGTGCCAACATCGCAATCATTCTGATAGTGATTCTGGGCACATGCAATATCGCCGTCGCGATCGAGGATGAAAGTGTGAATGCGCAGGACGGCGCCGATGTATTTCTCAAGTACTGTGCCGGTTGCCACGGCTTCGACGGCATGGCTGAATACGAGCATGCGCCCTCATTTTCGATGGGCGATCGTCTGCAACAAAGCGACCAGGTATTATTGCACAGTGTGATGCAAGGCAAGCACGGCATGCCGTACTGGAAAGACAAGCTTGGCGTCGACGAGTTTCGCCGTGCCATTGCCTATCTGCGAGTAATGGCAGAGCGCCACAGTTCGGGCCTGCCGCCGCGGCAAAAACCGATACCGGAAAAACACTACAAGTTCAATCCAGTGGGTGAAGACGAGGATTACTGGGAGAACAGGGAATAGCCGTATGAACTCTGGTGCAGAGGTGTTGCCTCCTGACCAAATTATTCCTGGCATTTCTCCAGTTCACAATGTAAAAAGTAATTACCCTTCTTTTGTATCCAGTCAATAAACTCACCAACATGGTCTGATTTATCATCATCCATTTCAGCGAAGTGAACACCAAGTTTCAGGCGACCCTTCGAGTATTCATGATCTAGCCAGGCTATATTAGCGTTTATATTTAAAGCAGATTCTAAAGAGTAATCAGGGTGGAAGATATTAAGACGGATACAGCCATAACCGCTCGCTGACTGTTCTGGATCTACATCCTTAAATAGAGGCGTATCTTTTGGTATCGTCAAACCAGCGCCTGTTTCACTTATATCGATCACCAGACCGTGCTCAACATTATCATCAGCACTTGAACGAGAGTAAACACTGATACGTGGCGCAGTTCTAAGTTCCTGTCTATCAGCCATAACGACCTCACATTGTTAGTTAAATATCAGAGTATACTGTTTAATCTTATTTCAATTAGAGTATAGTCAGCCGTTCCGGCTCGAGTCAATCTTCAACACCTCAACTGTAGAAACCGTGGTCTTTCACCTATTATTCTTATCTGACCCCACTTATTGAATCAGGCAATGACAATGAAAATGTTAATGACAGCTGTCGTGCTTTTGCTCTGCACCACGACTGCTGCCGCGGGAGGAATTGAACGAACCAACCAGGTAATGAATATCCTCTTTGAAGAAGGCCACTACCTGGAAGTGATGGCGATATATGTCAATCGGTCTATATCGGGAAATGCCGTAGCTTCACTCGGCGGTTTCGACTCGGGTGATATGGCGCCGGATTACATGCAGTACTCTGGTGCCTACAAGAACGATATCAGCGATCACCTGACACTGGCTTTCGTCATTGACCAGCCCTACGGTGCCGATGTCGCATATCCGTCGGATACGAACTATTTCGCGCAAGGCACGACCGCGGCACTGGACACGGTTGCGTTGACGGCTGTAACCCGTTATGAAACCAGTGAAAACTGGTCTGTCTACGGTGGTCTGCGCTATCAGGTACTGGAGGCAAAAGCCAGCGTACCGTTTGTCGCCGGGTATACCGCATCCGGTGACAAGGACGGTAGCTTCGGTTATCTCGTTGGTACAGCTTATAAAATACCCGGATTCAAGCTACGCGCTGCAATTACATACAGCTCGAAAATCAGCCATACAGTCTCGACGACCGAGAATTCGCCACTGGGCACAGGCAACACCTCGGCTACCAATGTCGAAACACCACAATCGGTGAACCTGGACTTCCGTACCGGCCTTGCGACCAACACATTGCTCTTTGCTGGTATCCGCTGGGTAAACTGGTCAGATTTTGACATCACGCCTGCTGACTACCAGTCACTCACCGGTTCTTCGCTGGTGAGCTACCAGCACGACACGACGACTTACACGATTGGCCTTGGTCTCCGCATGAACGAACGCTGGTCATTCTCGGGCAGGATCATATATGAACCCTCCCACGGCGGATTTACCCCGAACCTCGGCCCCAGAGACGGTTTTCTTGGCGCCGCGATAGCCGCACAGTACAAGATGGATCATACCGAGATTTCGATCGGCACCAGTTATTTTGATGTGGGCGATACCCAGACCTCACTGGGTGGAATGCAGGCCTCGACCTTTAACGGCAACGACGCCATTGTTACGGGCGCCCGTGTCGGTTACCGGTTTTAAAGAAAAGGTTAAATATACACGGAAAACAAGTCTGCCCCCTTTTTTCCACAGCAACATAGTCTTATGGCTGAAAATGTGTGTACCATCCCCGAAAACCCATGCTCGCTCTCGGTGGCTAATATTTGTTAATGTATATTCATGTTTAACGCGTCAACACAAACACTCAGGCTGCTGGCCGCGCTGGTCTGGTTCAGCGGCGCTGCCGTCGTTTTTACCAAGGGCTTTGGCATGTTTTTCGAAGCGGAACAATTGAACCCGGGGTAGTTCTGGACATGGCTGGCATTATCAACTGGCTTGATGCTGGGCAGCATAAAGGCCAGGTATTTGTTCAGCAGGCTGTGCATAAAATATCTCAGGCGAATTGAAATACTGGCTGAACCAAGGCTCTGGGATTTCTACCGTGTGCGCTTTTACGCGGTTCTCCTTGTCATGTCCTTGTCAGGTCTGTATGTATCACAGAAAGCACATGGTGATTACTCGATACTCATAATCATGATCATTGTCGACCTCTCACTGGCTACTGCTCTACTGGCGAGTGGCAGCTGCTTCTGGAAGAAGATATAAAAAATATCGAGATACAGAGTCAGGGCAAAACTCTTGTCTGTTTTTACTCTGGCCCCTGTTTTATTTGCCTTCAATCTCCCAGGTTGGTTCCAACCCGGCGCGCACTCGCTATCCAGGGATGGTCCAGCGGGATTAGCTTCTTGCGTCCCGCAACTTCTTCCAGCGGCATGGCCTCGGTGCCCTCGCCACGGGCGGCCACCATAACACCGCTGACCCCCTGCTGGATCAGATCGGCGCAAGCCGTGCCCAGGCGGGTTGCCAGCAGGCGGTCGGCCGCCGAGGGCGTGCCACCGCGCTGCAAATGGCCGAGAATGGTCGGGCGACTTTCCAGCCCGGTACGCTCCTCCAGCTGATGAGCCAGCTTGAGGGTGTGATCACCGCGCCCGGCCTCCATCTTGCGAATCGTTTTCTTTGCCCGCTTGCGCGCTTTCTTGTCCTCGAGACCGGTGGCGCTGTGCAGGCTTTGTTCAGCGGCCTGTATTTGCTCCGCTTCATCCAGCGACATGGCGCCCTCTGCAACGGCGACGATACTGAAATTCTTGCCGTTCTTCATTCGCTGTAGTATCGCATCAGCCACGCTGTCAATACTGTACGGGATCTCGGGCAACAGGATGACATCGGCGCCGCCGGCAATGCCGGCTCCCAGCGTCAGCCAGCCGGCCCGGTGGCCCATGATCTCCACCACGATGATGCGGTGATGGCTGTGTGCGGTGCTGTGCAGTCGGTCGATTGCATCGGTGGCAATACCGAGCGCGGTATCAAAACCAAAGGTAACGTCGGTACCGAACACATCGTTGTCGATGGTCTTGGGCAGGGTAATGACGTTGAGGCCCTTTTGCTTCAACTGCAACGCATTCTTCTGTGTGCCGCCACCACCAAGACAAACCAGCGCATACAGGTGGTTGGCCTGATAATTCTCGACGATGACATCGGTCATATCCCGGGTCTTACCGCCCACTTTCATCTTGTGCGGCTTGTCCCGACTGGTACCCAGAATGGTGCCTCCGACCGTGAGGATGCCGGACAGGGAACTGCTTTCAAGACGCACGATACGATTGTCAACCAGGCCACGAAAGCCATCACGAAAGCCGATGACCTGCATGTTGTATTCGTTCAAAGCAGCCTTCCCGACACCTCGAATCGCCGCGTTAAGGCCGGGGCTGTCACCGCCAGCCGTTAGAATACCTATGTGTTTGCTCATGCTCGTGGTCCGTTTTGTGCTTGTGAAATGGCGTATTCTAACCCGGCCCGTGTCAGGGCGCGAAAGCGCATAGGCCGCTATTTTCTATGGATAAAGGGTTTTGATGCCTTTAATTCAAGTTAAATTGATTATCAGCAATAAAATCCCGACCAGGCCCATGATGGCATGGGCTGTGACCGCGGGCATCGACGGCGGTCTGTTCTCTTCATGTAACGCAAAGACCATGCCGCCGCCCACTATAGCGAAGAACAGGAAAAGAGCGGCGACGTTATTAAGCTTGTCTGTCGGGCCGGTGAATATCTCTGTGAACAATACTATGATACCGGACAGTGCCAGAGATGCATGCGTGAGGCCAAGACCGGGCGAGCGCTTTCGCTGACGCAGACCGAGAAAGAACAGGTAAAAGCCGACCGCTACGGCTGAGATGAGCAGGAGAACTGTGGCGAGTAACAGATTCATCAATATCGTAAGGACTGGTTATCTTGAATCGCAGAAATCTGGAGACAGTATACATATTATCTGACTGTCACATTCAGTCTGCGATAAACCGCAGGATAATCCGGGGCAGAGAGCAATTTTCTCGAATATTAGAAGCTATTGCTCTCTGCCCCCTATTTACCCCTGTTTATGTAAAGCGGGCATTCCGAAAATGTAAAGAAATCAATACACATAAAACTGATATAGTAGCTGTATTTAAGGTTTTTTTACACTTTACTGGATGGAGTCCGGTTACTATTTGACTATCTCATTGAGAAATAAATAAATTTTTAATGAGGCATGAATATTGCTTCATTATCTTGATGATTTATAAACAAATTAGGGACATAAGTTATTGAATAAAGGGTTCTGCCCCCTTTAATTCGGGAGAGACTGATATGCGTAAATTTATGACATCCACCCTCGGCGCCATCCTCGCCCTTGCCAGCATCACCGGCACCGCAGACGCGGCGAATTTCACGGATATATCCTTCGGCATCAGCATCGATGTCGATGACACACTGTCAAGGCAGCCGCCGTTGCGTGATATCCAGTATTTCAAATCGCAGGACAGCTCCGGGTCACTGATGATCAAGCGCATCCATGACCTCACCATCGTCGACTTCCTGGAAGAGCTGCGCGACGTTGGTTATCGCGACATGCGCGATCAGGTCATCCTGGGAATGACCGGCGAACCGGTCGATGCCGGCATCGAGTCGGGGCGTGGACTGCTGATACCGGTGAGAGGCCGGATACGCGGTCAGCGGATCACGGGTGTGGTCGGCGCCTATTCGGGCCATGACGGCCAGGGCTTTCTCGTTATCGGCACCGCCAAACCTGAATACTGGGCCACATGGGAACCCCGCATGAAGACCATGTTCAGCAGCGTCCGCTTCGTCGAGATCGAACGTAATACGATGGTCGAGGATTGGGAAAACCTGCTCAAGGGCAGGAAGCTGCAGTTCAAGCAGGCAAAGGCATCCAGTAATACCGCGGGCGGCATGTTTTACGGCGGTGCGGCACACCGGGACTATCACCTGTGCAGCGACGGCACCGTGATGCGCAAGTCGGCTTCAGTTGGCAAGGTAGAGGGACAGAACATGGCGGTTTACAGCCGCAGCATGAACCGGAGCCGCGGCACATGGTATGTGATCGTATCGGCGGGG
>Ga0209536_100001443_pt1 | contig 39514 bp, 43 predicted proteins | sample DeeMarSeWOR28_12_FD_187461 | JGI IMG/M metagenome (GOLD analysis project Ga0209536, IMG submission 187461) | Marine sediment microbial communities from White Oak River estuary, North Carolina - WOR-2-8_12 (SPAdes) (version 2) | ecosystem: Environmental > Aquatic > Marine > Intertidal zone >... | reverse complement strand
GGTGTCCTATTTCTAGGACGATTTGCTGGTGGACGGCTGGCGCCGAGTGCAGGTCTGCCCTCGTTTGGTGCCGAACTTGTAGCAAAACCGAGCCTCCCACAATCTGGAGCGAGGGGGTATCTTCGGAACGTTCCTTGCGCTACAGTTATCGCGAGCGAGGCTCAGTCTGCCTCGTGTGGGATTGCGAAACAAGTCCGTCGGACACAACTTCGCTGTCGCAATTGGAATCCTCCTAACTGAACCGGGAGTCAAGCAGATGAAGCATGGTCGTTTCCTTGCCGTGGCTGGATTCGTGCTAGTAGCGGGTCTCTGGGCGGTACCCGTTCTGGCTCAGGACAGGCCCAAGCCTGTTAGCCACGACACAGCTGGGCGTGAGCAGTGCCTGATGTGCCACAAGGCCGGCGCCATGGAGCCGGTACCGGATGCCCCAGCTAGTCATGCCGACCGGGGCAACGAGAGCTGCCTGTGGTGTCATGCCACGGACTCGCCGATGCTCACAGCGGATGCCAAGGCAATACCGCACGACACAGCCGGGCGTGAGCAGTGCATGATGTGCCACAAAGCGGGTGCCATGGAGCCTGTGCCTGACGCTCCAGCAAACCACGAGGGTAGGGAGGTCAAGTACTGCACGCTGTGCCACAAACCGGCTGGCTAGATCGGGACTGGCTTTTCGAGTTGTGTGTGAACTACGGGCGGGAAGTTTCCCGCCCGTGCTCATTAGGGGGAGCTGAGAGCGGGGAACGGGACCCTCGTTTGGGCCCGATCGGCGCCGGAGGATCTGGCTCCCCGCTCCCCGCGTTCACGTCCCCAGCGGATGCCCCCTCTTGAACTGCACATACACCCACGACATCGGGACGATCAGTATGCCGGCTGACAGCAGCGACAACCCGATGAACACAGCGGCGAAAAACTGTGAGCGACTCTGACCGGCGGCTATTCGAACGAGAGCCGAGTCTTGGCGCGCCGTCAATACAATCATGGCAGCACGACCCCGAATCCCGAGTTCAGGGCCCCAGACGTCGGCGTCCGCAGGCTGCCGCAGATCTTCAAGCACCTGCGCCACGAGCCTTTTGTCCACAGAGTCCTGCACCTGCTCCTCGAGCGCCGAAAGCTGAGCCGCCAACGCACCTGAGATGCTGTCGCGCAACCTGGTTTGCTCTGGGAATTGGGTCGTTGTAACGGCCATCTTGCGCCAGACCTCGAGTGCGGCGTTGTACGAGTGTATCGCTCTGATGGTGTGGCCTCCCTCATCGATCGATGCGCGGGATTTGCCGAGATTGATGATGTGCACCGTTCCGACCGCGATCGCCGCAATGAGAGCCACGGCGGCAAGCGTGAGAGCAATACCGGGGCGCAGGCCACCAGCCGCCTTGTAGTCTTCCATGGCGATGGCGAACGAAGAGCGTGGTTGGGGCATGTTGTGTCCTGGGTCGCTGGGTTCGTTGTGTGAGTCAGCCATGGTACCCTTCAGGGGAGTGCGCCACAAGCGGTGATTGGGGAGCGGTGAGCGGGATCCCCACTGGGCTAAGTAGTCTCGATCGGCTGCGGGAGACCCGCTCGCCGTCCGGGCTCTCCTTCGGCTAAATCCCCACTGCCTGCCGGGCTTCGGTTCGGAAGCTCTCGATCAGCCTGCTGTGTGCTTGGTATTCGAACTTGTCTGTAACTATCTCACCGTCGTAGCGTTCGAGGAACCGTCTGTACGACCGTTGCATCAGATCGTCATCTCCCGTCATGCGTGCGACTCGGTGACGTAGGATGGGGGGAAACAAATGGCCCGGGGACAACTGTTCTATAGAGTCTGCCTGGGCCAGCATGGCAGCGAAGTCACCCTTGATTTGCCGCAACAGACCGATGTGGAAGTGGGCGTCGGGGTCGAGTTCGTTTAGTAGCGCGTACGCGTTCAACGCCATCTGTCCGGAGAAGGCAGCTTGCGAGGAGTCACCGTTCTCGAACGCGGTCATAGCCCTCTCGAACAAGGCGTCTGCCTCACCCCGTGGTGTGTTGGGTGTCACCGCCCCCTGTGCAGTGAAAGCTGTTGGGAGCGCTGTGGGCAGAGGTGAGGACGGTCTCAACGTGGTCAGCGCCACGATCATCAGGACTACAGCTGCAGCGGCGGCGAGGATCCAAGGCAACGCCGACGTCGCGCTCCGGCTGCTACCGAGGCGGTGAGAGCAGTCGTGGCAGAACTTCGCACCGGCCTGAAGTTGCGTCCCGCAGCTCGGGCAGCTAGCGCCTTTCAGCGGTGTCCCGCAGTTGATGCAGAATTTTCCAGTGGCAGGTGCGCCGCACTGTGGGCAGAATGCAGGCTTGGACGTCGTGCTCTTGCTGGTCATCTCCATAACACCGCGGCAGGGAGTGCCGGTGCCGCTATCATTGCTTGGGGTTGGCGCTCATGTGTGCGCACTTGACGATCGGTGGTCGCATTTCACTCGACCAGACAATCGCCTGGGCTAACGTTCCCTCTCTTGGACCGAACCCAATAGTACGGTACGGTCAGTAACCAACCGTGAAGAACCTGTGAGACCGGCCTCACACGGTGCCGCTGGCGAAGTGTCGTAAGACGATTGGCAGCGTCGCCTAGGTTGTCGGATCCACAGTGTAGCCGAGGTAGGTCAGCACGACCACGTAGACGATGATCCCTACCCCGATCCACGTGAACAACCTGCTGGGCTCAGCCCGGGCCGTGCGGCGGTCCAACAGCGGGATGAGCAGGAAGAGGACACCACCCAGGGCGAACCCCAGAATGCCTACGACTTCACCCTCGATACCAAGGATGTGGGCCGGTAGGTATTTCAGGGTCTGGAACATGAACATGAAATACCACTCGGGCTTGATGCCGGCGGGCGCGGATGCGAAGGGGTCAGCTTTCTGGCCCAGTTCCGCAGGGAAGTAGGCTGCCAGGGCCGCCAACACCGCGAGAGCCGTGAGCCATCCAACCAGGTCTCGCAGCAGGAAGTTCGGGAGGAATGGCATGGAGCGTTTGGTCCCCCCGGCCATCTCTATGCTGTAGGGGACACTCATCCCCTGTTTCTGAACCAGGAAGAGATGCAGTCCCAGTATCGCAGTTGTGATTAGCGGGAGGACCGCCACGTGTATGGCGTAGAAGCGTGTGAGTGTGGCACCGGTCACGTCATCACCGCCACGTGCTACCCGCAACAAGGAATCACCCAACAGGGGTATCACCCGGACTATCTCGGTTCCCACTCGCGTCGCAAAATAGGCCAGCTCGTTCCAGGGTAATAGGTATCCAGTGAAGCCGAACCCCAGCGCCATCCCCATGAGGGCAACGCCAGTGAACCAGGTGAGCTCTCTGGGTGCGCGGTATGCCTTGAGGAGCAACACGCTGAACATGTGCAGGAACAGGGTGAAGATCATCAAGTTTGCCGACCAGGCATGGATCGAGCGAATCAGCCAACCGAACTGGACCTCGGCCATTAGAAACTGGACCGACTCGAAGGCCTCTTCAGCGCTGGGGCGGTAGTAGAAGAGCAGCAGTATGCCTGTAGCGACCTGGATCATGAAGAGGAAGAGTGTCATCCCGCCCAGGTAGTACCATACTGTGTGCCGGTGGACCGGCACTTCCTTTTTCTTGGCCAAAGTCTCGATGACTTCGAGCCCTACACGTTCATCGAGCCAGTCGATACCGGATGAGAACCCTGAGCGCAGCCACCCCATGTCAGGGTCTCCTACTCACGACTATCTGATCGCCCCGAGCGTTGACCACGTACGTCTCGAGCGGGGCTGGCGGAGGGCCCTCGATGTTGTGACCGTTGAGATCAAAATGTCCGTTGTGGCAGGCACACCAAATATGACCTATGTCGGGTCGATACTGAACGATGCAACCCAGGTGGGTACAGGTGGCGGAGAAGGCGCGCAGCTCCCCGGACGCCGTACGCACCAAGAGACCCGGGCGACTCCCGAACTTGAATATCTCGGCGTGGTTCGGCAGAAGATCGTTTGGATTGATCGGAACTGTTACCGAAGTTGCCGCGGACTCACCCGTCTTGGGTGGTATGATATAGCGACCTGCCGGGTACACGACCGCTAGCACGAGACCACCAAGACTCGTGCTCAACAACCATGTCGTGAGCGTCCGGCCCAGCAGCCAATCGAGAAAACGCCGGCGCGAAGTGCCCGGAGTCGGAACGTTGTCAGCCATCTGAAATCCTCTTGTTCACGCCGTGGGTTCCTGCCGCTCGATGAGACGGATTCTCAGCAAGAGCCCGACGATCAGCATCAATATGATGGTGACAGACACTGCCAGGCCCGTCCGGCGGAATTGTAGCTCACCGAGCGCCTGTTGTCCGCGGCGGTATGCTTGCGCGGTGACCCCCAGACCCTCATCGATCTTCTCTGTCATGGCAGCCACATCGAACGCATGCATGGCCGCGCGGGCCTGAATGCCCGAGTTGTTGGCCCCACCCAAATCGACCAGCGCCTGACTCACCTCCATTCCCGCACGCTCGGCTCGAAGCAGGATCGAGTCGGCAGCGGCAAATGCCCTGTTGAGAGAGTCGATTTGTGCCCGCATGGTCGCGGCGGCCTCACCGCCAGCGTCTCCTGCCGAGTGGCATCTAGCACAGACGGCGCCGTCCTCCAGTCCCAGCATTGCGTCGGTGGCTCGCACAACCTCATGGTTCTGATGACAGGTTGCACATCCGGGCACACCCAACATGGCAAACGTCTCGGCGTGCCGGCTTTGGGAGAAATTTTCCGCCATCACCGAGTGGCACTGGCCGCAGACGTTGCCGACCCAGGAGATCCCAGGTGGGGCGGCACCATGGTTGCCGTGGCAATCGTTGCAGGTGGGTGCCGACAGGTCCCCCTCTACCGACATCATTTCCCAGTGGATGCTGCGTCGGTACTTGTCGAGTTGGTCGGTTGGGATTGGATAGGGAGCCATGTAGTCACTGTCGGCGTGGCAGGCACCGCACGTATCCGCCACTCTCAACGGGTATACGCTCGACTGTGGGTCCGCAGGGGGGCGTATGGCGTGGGCCGGGTGACAACTCGTGCACACGGCTACCAGGGTATCGGCCAATTGGGCGAGCCTGCGCCCATGCACCGAAGTGGAATACTCGGTCACCTGATCCACGCGGAGCGAGGGATTGTATTGCCTCATGAATGGGGCGTCGGAGTGGCAGCGACCGCAGAAGTCCGGAATACGCCGACGCAACGGCGTTGCCACGAAGCCCTTGGCTGGATCCATGCCCTCGAAGCCCGCTGCCGTGGCATCACCTCCGTGGCAGGCTGCGCAGGTGAATCCCTTGGCGGCATGAACATCCTGGTCGTAGGCCTGAGCCGGTGCCGAGAGTCGCGCATCGCCCAGTGCCCGGTGACAGCTCAAGCAATTGTCTACCGGTGCGTCCTGGGATCGTGCCGCATTGGGGCTGAGTGAGATCGCAAGAGCTGTTAGTACCAGCGCAACGAGGGCATTGCGACTCCGCCGCTCGGTCATCAGCGGGTCCTCCCCAGGGTTTGAAGGAAAGCAGCCAGATCGGCCATCTCCGCCGGTCTCAAGCTCGGCCAGGATAGCTCGCGGCCTGCGGGGCGTTCGCCGATGAGTACGTGATTCCACAGTGCAGCAATCACTCCGGCTTGTGAGTCAAGTCCAGCAGCACGACTCAGGTCGCCCGCAGTGCTCCCGCCCCGGCCCGCGACTGCATGGCAGGCGAGACATCCCTTGCCGCGGAGCAGCTCTTGCCCTCGACGGGGGTCGCCCGACTCGGCCGAGTACTGGATCGAGTAGAGGTAGGCCAGTAGATCAGCCATCTCTTCGGCCTTGAGCTGCGGTACCAAGATGCCAACCTGCTCCATCGCCCGCGCCATGGCGGGGGCCTTGTTCCACATCGCTGCCGCGAAGTCGATAGTTGTGTGGCCCTGGCCTGCACCGGCCAAATCCGGACCTACCGTTCCACCCTCACCGCGCACACTGTGGCACTTCACACAACTCTTCTCCGCTAAAAACGTCGTACCACGAACTTGCCGTATCCCTGATACAGGATATCCGAGAGTGAATCACCGATAGGCACGCCGACACCATTCATCTCGTTCTTCCAGTGCTGCAAACGGTGTCTTGCGCAACCCCAGCAGCGCAGTCGTCGTAGCACGCCACCTATCCAGCGACTGGGGATGGGGCACTCGCCTCCGTGTCACTCCAGGGCGGCAACACCTTGACCAGTACCCAGAGGATCACGAACGGCAAGAGCAAAAGCCCCATGGTCACTGCGAGACCCTCAATGCCCAACAACTCCACCTTGTAGACGGTGAGTCCCCTTAGGCTCTTGGAGAAGAGTTGCCCTCCGATCACGACGTTCCAACGGATGCTGAAAACCCCGATCTGTACGAGAACCGCGGACGTCAAGAAGATCAACTGTTTGAGCTCAGGTGCGGCCTTGACGAACCCACCTTTTCTCAGAGCCGGTGAGGTAAGGGCGAGGAGGATGAGCGGGATGACCGTCCCCATGAGGACCTGGAGCACTATTAGGCTAATGAAGAGCCGGCTCTGTATCATTTGCGACAGAATCTCGATCGACTCCTCCGACTCGTACAAACGGTGCAAGAAGTCCAACGCCTCCAAGGAAAAATCGACGATCAGCGCGTAGAACAGGAACTGAGCCAGTTTCTCCAAGCATGCCATATCGATCTTTCGCCAACGGAACATCGTGGTCAGCATGTAGATAACCAGAACCAGCGCGATACCTGACACGATTGCAGAGAACAGGAACACGACTGGCATCAGGACGCTGCTCCACCAGGGGTTGGCTTTGATCGAGCCAAAAATGAAACCGACGTACCCATGTAGCAGGAAGGCTGACGGGATCCCGATGATCGTTATCCAGCGTCCCGCGCTGTCGTCAAACTTGAGAGATTTCTCGGAAACGTCAGTGGCTCCAAGAGTGAGCGCGTAATAGAACCAACGCCTAAGGCCACTCGACTGCTGATACCACTGCACCATGTCCGCGCGGTAGTCGAACCAGATCTCCACCAGCAACACAACCATCAAGTACCAGGCATACACGAAGCCGAACATCGCCATGGCCGACTTGCGGTTAGGTGTCAGAAAGATCTCATAGGATCGTTCTGGGTGGCCTAAGTGTGCGAGCAAAGGGAGTGTGGCAACCAGGAGGAATGCCAATGCGGTGAGCAGCGACAGCCGATACGTTGGCTGTACTTCTTTCACATTGAAAACCCGCTCCAGGGACGCCAGGATGAACGCGCCAGCCACGAGTCCTGTGATGTAGGGGTAGAGGACTATGAGGAGACTCCACTGGAGCTCGAACTCGTTGGGATAGATGTAACCCTGCATCGTCTACCTCACCTCCCCATCCAGATTGGCGTAGTACACCTTCGGTTTGGTGTTCAGGTGTGGCTTGAGAACCTGCACCATGTTGAAACGCATGAATTGGGCGAGTGGGGTGGGGCGACCTTCCACCTCTCCGAAAATGCGTGCTCCGGTGGGACAGACCTCCACGCAGGCCGGCACCAATCCTTCGACCAATCGGTGGTAGCAGAAAGTGCATTTACCCGCAACGTGCTTTTCTGGGTGAAGGTACCGCGCTCCGTACGGGCACGCCTGAATACAGTAACGGCATCCGATACAGTAATCCTCGTCTACCAGGACCACTCCATCTTCAGTAGCGAAGGTGGCTCCTACCGGGCAGACCTGTACGCATGGAGCTTCCTCGCAGTGGTTGCACAACTTGGGTACGAAGAACGTCTTGAGGATGCCTTCTTCATGCTCCGTGGGCGGGAAGCCGTTGATTCCTGCGTCAGGGCTGTCCACGATTACTGTACCATCGGTGCCAATGATGTAGCGTTCGACCCAAGTGTTCGTGAAGTGCGGCTCCGGAGGTACATCGTTCTCAACAGTGCAAGCGTTTACGCAGCGGCCGCAGCCGATACATCTGTTGACGTCGACGCCCATTCCGTAGAAGTGTTCGGTCGCATCATACTCGCTGTCTTGCGCGGCAGCCAACGGCACGCGGACTGCGCCCAAGAACAGCGGGACTGCTCCACCGCACACCGTGAGGACTTCGCTCAAGAACTCGCGTCGGCCCAGGTCCTCTGCCTCAGGAGGAGAGGGGCTCGAACCGGGAATCCTACCGTCTTCTGCCATCATTCCGTCTCAGGAAAGTGAGGGTAGTGGCACTGCCAACACAGATAGGTTGGGTTGTGGGTGCGCAGATCGATCTGGGGGGCGCCCTGCATCCCCTGCGCATGGCACGCGCCACAGAATGCCCGGCCTTGCGGTTTGCTAGGCCGGACCGATCGGGGATCCACTTTGTGAGACTCCGGCGCTTGGTGGCAGGTCGTACAGGGCAAGCCGGCGTGGTGCGATACGGCTTTCTGCCTGGCAATCTGCCCATGACAAGCGCCACACTCTCCGGGCACTACCGGGGGCTCTGGTGCATGTGGGTTATGACAGCCCATACACGGCATGAGCGGGTTGTGAGCCACCGGATCGATCTGCGGGAACCCCGTCGGTCGTGATGGGTTGTAGGCGTGGCACAGGACGCAGAAGCCACGCTCTCGGGGTGCCGGCGGTCGGACGTCCAGCGGCGCAGCCACATGGTCCGCGGCCGGGCCATGGCACACTTCGCACCTCACGCCCCGGTGGTTTGAACCCAGGCGGGTCTCGGCGATCGAGCCGTGGCACAGCGTGCACTCCTGGTGTCCTGCGTACTTCTTCTTGTGAGCGACTATCGAGTCGATCGCACCGGCGCGGTAGTGCCCGATATCCCCGAAGGTGTCGGGAACCAGCAACTGCCTGGCTACGAGAAACGCTGCGAAGGCCACTACAAACACCGCTAGCAGGCGGGGGACTTGTTGGGGCATCTGCTCCTTCCCGCTGTGAATGGGTTTCCAGCTTGTCCGCGGCACGACCAATGAGTGCCGCCGCATCCGGATGGGCCAAATTTGCGTTGCCGGAGGCCATTGCGTAGTGGTCGGGCTTGTCGCTTGAGACGCGGGCTGACTGGTCCGTTGGGCCGGTCGTACTCTCTAGGATGGCCCGTTGGTACGATGCTAGACCTGGGACCGTGAAAAAAGTATGAAGGAAGGATGATGACCTGCGGCTGTCCGCGGTGCCGAATACACGGGCCGTCTTGTCGGTGAGTGGACAACACGGTCTCGGAGTTCGATCCAGCGGATGACCTCCGCTGGCTGTATTTTGAGCGGCAGGGGTGAAGTCGGGCACGTTCACCTGTGGTTGGTTTCTAGCGCAGCAGGAGATAGGAGTGAGCATCGATGCACGATGACGCGATTGCCGAGGGAGCCAGGCTAGCGGCTTTGGTGCAGTATCAGGATGGTTCGGTTGTGAGCCGAAGTCTGTTGAAGCAGGACTCGGGATCGGTAACGCTGTTCGCGTTTGCCGAAGGAGAGGGCCTCAGCGAACACACGGCACCCTATGATGCCCTCGTTTATGTCTCGGAAGGAGCAGCGAGAGTAGCGGTAGCCGAATCCGTCCATGACGTCAAGGAAGGTGGACTGCTGCTCCTGCCTGCCGGAGTGCCGCATGCTTTGAAAGCGGTGAGTGAGTTCAAGATGATGCTCATAATGCTCAGGTCATAGGTGAGTGCCGTGTCGATACACCTGAGCCTTGAAGAGTGCGGCGTGAGATCTTGGAAACGTTCCGATGAAGATTCGCTACAGAGACACGCGAACAACCGCAAGATCTGGATCAACCTGCGGGACGGTTTTCCTAGCCCATACACGCGGGAAGATGCGCGGGAGTTCCTCAGAATCGTGACGGACCTGGCTCCGCAGACGCACTTTGCGATCACCGTTGACGAGGCGGCGGTCGGGGCTATCGGTTTCAGGTTGCGAGACGACGTGGAACGTTGTTCGGCAGAGATCGGTTATTGGCTGGGTGAGGGGTTCTGGGGCAGGGGGATTACTACTGCCGCGCTGCGGGCCGTTACGGAGTACGCAATGAGAACCCACGAGCTTGCGCGAGTCTATGCAGTCCCCTATGAGTGGAACGTCGCATCGTTCCGCGTGTTGGAAAAGGCCGGCTATGTGTTGGAAGGCAGGATGCGAAGCAGTGCTATTAAGGACGGCAAGATCATCGACCAGCTCTTGTACGCTTTTGTTCGCCAGGATTAGACTAGGCTTCTGTTGGGAGGAGTGAACTTCGATGGTTGTTCTCGAGACGAACCACGGAAAGATCAGGGTGGAGACATTTCCGGAGGAAGCGCCGCTCACCGTGGAGAACTTTCTGAAGTACCTGGATGAAGGCTTCTACGACGGCACGACATTCCACCGGGTCGTCCCTGGTTTTGTAATCCAGGGCGGTGGTTTCACTCGGAGCCTGGAAAAGAAGACAACACGGGCCCCCATCGCAAATGAAGCCAAGAACGGTCTCAAGAATGAGCGTGGTACGTTGTCGATGGCTCGAACTCAGGATATCAACAGCGCCACGTCACAATTCTTCATCAACCTGCAGGACAATTCTCTGCTCGACCATGGTGCGCGGGATTTTGGCTATGCGGTCTTTGGAAAAGTAGTGGACGGGATGGATGTGGTGGACAGGATTGGTGCAGTTCGCACCGGCAACCAAGGTTCCTTCAAGAATGTTCCGGTAGACCCGGTTGTGATCGAATCCGCGTATCAAACGGTGTCGGAAGAGTAGGCGTGAGCGCTTCTTCTGCGGTGCCGATTTTCCCGGCACACACACGATACTGCAGGTTGGCCACATTGTGCGAGGAGATCTGCCATGATTGAACTGGAGAGAGCCGAAAACGTCAATCCGATTTGTCCCCACTGTTCTACCGAACTCAGAGGGGTGCTGTTTCGAGATCTCAGAGGTTTCTTGGGGCGCCGATTCATCTACTTCTGCTCACATTGCCGCAAGGTCCTCGGTGTGTCACATCGCAAGGGCTTCTGGATGGGTTGAGAGCTGCCGCAGGGTAGAATTGTGTTGGCTGTGACCAGGCACCAGCTAGGGTTGCCGGCAAGTTCAACGGTCACTACGTAGGCAGGGGCGACTCATGCGAGCACGGCTGCCGCTCGATTTTGACGCGGGATTCCTGGTTGCTGTATTCGGCGCGATATACGCGGTGGCGGTAGGACTCCTGAGAGGAGTTCTGCCCGGCTACACCTCGGGACTGGGGCTCGCCATCCTGGTTGGTGTCTTTGCAGCTGCCGGATTCACCGTCGGTAGCCTGGTCGCGGGAACGCCGGACTTCGGACCGACCAAACGGGCTGCTCTGGTGCGAGGGTTCGTCGCTGCGATACCGCTCTATGCCGCGGGTGGCCTGCTATTTCTGTCCCCAGACAGGTGGTTCTCGTTAATCCCAATCCTGAGCGTCGCGGCCGCGGGCATCGTGGGTCCGCCAATCGGTATCTTCATGTACCGGCTCCACCGCAGGCTGGACCCAGCCGAGGAACCCATCGAGCCGGGGGTGCAGCTCGCCTGGCTGAAGGGTGAGTTGGTTGGGAGTTGGCTACCGTTGCTGGTCAGCGTCGCCCTCCTCGCGGCTCTGGGTGTCGGGATGCGGGCTGTTCCCGCCGCCAGCACTACTTCATCTCTGTCTCGCCGCCCCAGAGTGCGGGTCATCGACCAGTTGCCGGATCTCTACAGAGCGGTCGCTGCAGATTCAGCCGACGCATCAGCGCGGTACCGGCTAGGAGTTGCCCTCACCAGTCTGGGGGGATTCGATGATGCAGTGGGTCACCTCACGGCGGCGCTCACACTCGATTCCACTCGCGCCGAGTATTGGCGCGCGCTCGGTAGGGCGGCTTTCTTCAACAGAGAACATCCCCGATCATTGGAATCCTACTGGAATGCGCTGCGTCTTGATCCCGACGCGATTGGCGAGGGCGGGATTGATCGTGTGGCTTTTGATGCCGTTCTGGAGCTGACCTTGAGGAGAGATGAGGGACGTCACTAGCCGTACGCGGTTGAATGATCGCCCTCGAGTGTCAAGACCTCCTTCACTCGCTTGAGTGTCTCGCAGTAACTTCTTCTGCATGAATCTCGATTTCGAGCCGATTTCGTGGACGCCGTCCGGTGCGGTGCGCTATCTGGACCAGACGCTCCTCCCTGATCAGGAGTCGTATCGCGAGGCCGCATCGGTCGACGATATGATCGAAGCCATCCAATCTCTGCGGGTCAGGGGTGCTCCTATGTTGGGGATTGTGGCAGCGATGGGTCTTGCGGCTGCAGCCGCTCAAGCCGAGTCGCGCCGTAGGCTAACCGCCGCGTGGCTGGACAGCGAAGCAACCCGACTTGCTGCGGCACGCCCTACGGCAGTCAACCTGGCCTGGGCCGTGGACCGGGTGCGCGCTGTGGCAAGCAGAGCCTTCGAAACCGGGGCCGAGCCTCGGACAGTCGTGGATAACCTGCGCGCTGTCGCGCAGCGCATCTGGGACGAGGATCGCCACATGTGCCAGGCTATCGGCGAAGCTGGTGCGGAAGTGATACCAGATGGTGCGACAGTGTTGACTCACTGTAACGCCGGTGCGCTTGCAACTGGGGGTATAGGGACAGCTCTCGCTGCCATCTATGTGGCGCGCGACCAGGGCAAGCGAGTCGACGTGATTTCTTGTGAGGCTCGTCCGCTGCGTCAAGGAGCGAGGCTGACATCATGGGAGCTTGCCAGGGCAGGGATCGAGGTTACTGCGATAGTGGACAGTGCCGCTGCGGCGGTAATGGCGGCTGGCAAGGTCGATTTGGTGATCACTGGTGCTGATCGGATAGCAGCGAATGGTGATGTGGCAAACAAGATCGGGACCTACGGATTGGCGGTACTGGCTGAGGCTCACCGCATTCCGTTCTTCGTAGCGGCGCCCCGCAGCACGTTTGACATTTCGCTGTCCAGGGGAAGCGAGATCCCAATCGAGCTTCGAGCCGCAAGCGAAGTCGGAGCGGCTCCCGGAGCGGAGGTGTACAACCCAGCCTTCGATGTCACACCGGCGAGTCTTGTAACTGGTTTAGTCACGGATCGGGGGTTGGTCGAACCGCCCTATCTAGATGCCGTCCATCGACTCCTCCAGCAGAGGTAGTGAGCGGTGAAAAGCGTACTTGCTCTGGATCAAGGAACCACAGGGTCGACGGCTCTGGTGTTCGCAGTGGATGGGAGTATCCTCGGACGTTCCTATCAGGAGTTCACCCAACATTTTCCCCAGCCCGGTTGGGTGGAGCATGACCCTGAGGAGATTTGGGCCGTGACACTCAACACGGCCCGCGAGGCCGTGAGACAAGCAGGCGATCTGCCTGCGGCCATTGGAATCACCAATCAACGTGAGACGGTTGTGGTGTGGGACCGGCAAACAGGCGAGCCCCTCCACCGCGCCATAGTCTGGCAGGATCGCCGGACCGCCGACCGGTGCCGATCACTGCAGGAGGAGTTCGGTGATGCTTTCATCAGGGGCAAGACCGGCCTCTTGTGGGATCCCTATTTCTCCGCATCCAAGATCGAGTGGTTATTGAGTCACGTGCCAGGGTTGCGCTCTCGTGCCGAGGCCGGTCAAGCCGTATTCGGCACAATCGATTCGTGGCTCGTGTATCAGCTGACTGCCGGTCAGGTTTTTGTCACCGACCACACCAACGCCTCTCGTACGCTACTCTACGGTATCGACCAGTTTGGCTGGGACGACGAGTTGCTGGAAATTTTCGGTGTTCCCCGGGACTGCCTGCCCGCCGTCCGGAACTCGAGCGAAGTGGTTGGTATCACGGACCCCGAGCATTTCGGCCGGGGAATTCCAATCAGCGGGATGGCTGGTGACCAGCAGGCCGCCCTCTTCGGTCAGGCGTGCTGGGATCCTGGACAGGCGAAATGCACCTACGGTACTGGTGCATTTCTCCTCATGAATGTGGGCCGTGGGCGGGATGCCGCTGGCACGGGTCAGGGAGTAGTGACGACCGTGGCATGTGACGGCGCGGGTCAGCCGACGTACGCGCTTGAGGGGTCCGTCTTCATCGCGGGTGCGGCGATACAGTGGCTGCGGGACGGGCTGAAGCTGATCAGGGATGCGGCCGAGACAGAGCAACTGGCCCAATCGGTCGCAAACAGCGGGGGGGTCTATTTCGTGCCGGCTTTGACAGGCCTGGGGGCGCCCCATTGGGAAGCGGAGGCCCGCGGGACGATCGTAGGACTGACGAGGGGCACCTGTACAGAGCACCTGGTCCGGGCCACGCTCGAGTCCATGGCCTACAGCACCAAGGACGTGGTCGTAGCAATGGAGCGGGATTCAGGCGTACCCCTGGGGTTGCTGCGGGCAGATGGAGGTGCTGCTAAGAACAACTGGCTCATGCAGTTCCAAGCCGATGTTCTGGGTGTCCAGGTTGCCCGTCCCAGGGTGGTGGAGACCACAGCTCTGGGTGCTGCCGGGCTGGCGGGTGTGGCTGTCGGAGTGTGGCAGAGCGCCGAAGAGTTTGCTCGGGAACAAGTCTACGAAGTGTTCGAGCCGCGGCCGTCTGACACGGTTGACTATGCCGAATGGCAGCGGGCTGTGGCTGCTGCCCTGCAATGGGCTCGCAGCTAGCAGCCAAGTGAAGCTTCCTTAAGATACAGGTTGTGGTTTGTTCACCGGTCTACGGCAACCTTTCAGGGTGCTGGGGAGTATTCTATATTCAGCGGACCAAATGGAGACGGACGGAGATGAGAGCAAGCAGCAAATTCGCGATGGGCGCGGTCCTGATCACGGTCAGCGTCGGATACCTGATGGCGTCGGGTATCAAGGATACTGGGGTCTATTTCGTAACGCCCGCTGAGCTGGCTGAGAAGGTCCAGGCAGATGCCTCTTTTAGGGATGTGGGGGTACGCATGGGTGCCCGCGTGGTCACGGGGAGCATCGAACGGGATGTTGCCTCGCAGACGATCACGTTCGAAGTCACTGACGGGATGAAGACGTATCCCGTAGTCTACAGGGGACTTGCTCCGGACACGTTCACCGACGACGCCGACGTCGTGGTTGAAGGTCGGTTGATGGCTGACGGGACTTTCAGAGCCACGACACTGCTTGCCAAATGCGGATCACGCTACGAAGCAGAGCCTACGGCTTGAACCCGTGACTATCCTCGGACAACTTGCGCTGTGGCTGGCGCTGCTCGTAGCAGTGTGGGGCAGCGTAGTAGGCATCGTTGGAGGTGTGCAGGGACGCGCCGAACTGATACAGAGTGCGCGGCGGACAGCGTACGCCTTGCTGGGGATTATCTCCGTGGCCTCTGCGTGCCTGGTCGTTGCTCTGCTGCGGCATGACTTCAACGTGCAATACGTTTGGTCATATACGAGCCGCAACCTGCCGACACCATATGTGATCTCCGCGTTCTATGGTGGTCAATCGGGTAGCCTACTGTTTTGGGCGCTGATCCTGGCGATTTTTGCAGCAGCGGCTCAATGGCTCACCCCCAGGCGATACGACTACCTGATGCCATACGTCGCAGCGGTCACTTCCATGGTAACACTGTTCTTCGTGGCCGTTGTGCTTTTCGCTTCCAATCCGTTCGAGCGCCTCCCCTTCACGCCCCCGGATGGCAATGGCCTCAATCCCCAGCTTCAGAATCCGGGGATGGTGATTCACCCACCCATGTTGTATTTGGGATACGTGAGCATCACAGTGCCGTTTGCTTTTGCTGTCGCGGCCCTGATCACACGACGACTGGATACGGGATGGCTTCACGCGATACGCAGGTGGACCATCGTATCGTGGGTGTTCCTGTCGATCGGTATCACGTTGGGTATGTGGTGGGCCTACGTCGAGCTAGGTTGGGGTGGCTACTGGGCCTGGGATCCAGTAGAAAACGCAAGCTTCCTGCCGTGGCTCACCATGACGGCGTTTCTTCATTCCGTAATGATTCAAGAGAAGCGCGGTATGCTGAAGAGGTGGAACATGATCCTCATCGTCATGAGCTTCATGTTAGCCATCTTTGGCACGTTCATTACCCGCAGTGGTATCATTTCCAGCGTGCACTCATTCGCGCAGTCATCGGTCGGGTACTTCTTCCTCGTCTTCTTGGTCGTGTCTGCGGTTGCGCTGATTTGGCTCCTGTGGACTCGCTTCCCGTACCTCAAGGCAGAGTCGCAACTTGAGAGCATGGTGTCGCGAGAAGCGAGCTTTCTGTTCAACAACCTTCTCCTGGTGGGGATGTCGTTCTCCGTACTTTGGGGAACGATGTTCCCGATACTATCAGAGCTGGTCCGTGGCACGCAGGTGACCGTTGGACCCCCATTTTTCAATCAGGTCAACATTCCGATTGGCCTGGCACTGCTGGCGCTGACGGGAATCGGGCCACTGATCGCGTGGCGCAAAGCCAGTCCAAGCAATCTCAAGCGCCAGTTCGCGAGCCCAGTCGTCTCGGCTCTGATTGTTGGAGCTGCGTTGTATGTCTTGGGGCTGAGGGACTTCTACGCCGGCGTGGCCTTCACCCTCGGCGCATTCGTTGTCGTCACCGTCGGTCAGGAGTTTGTTCGTGGGGTGGGAGCCCGGCATCGGCTGCACGGTGAGAACTACGCCCTTGCGTTCGCCCGGCTGGTGGGGCGCAACCGGCGTCGTTACGGAGGCTACATAGTCCACCTGGGTGTGGTAGTCTACTTCGTGGGGTTCGCGGGCGCAGCGTTCAAGAAGGAGATGGAGGCATCGCTCAAGCCAGGAGAATCGGTTACGATGCGGTCGGCCTTCGGCTACGAGTACACCTTCACTCATATTGGGGTATCTCAATACGAGCAGCTCAATCGTTTCGTGTCTGCAGCCAGTGTTGACGTGTCGCGCGGGGATGAGCGGTTGGGCATCATGACGAGCGAGAAGCGTCAATATTGGGATTCTTTCCAACAGCCCACATTCCAGCCGGCGACAGAAGCCGCTATCCGCAGTGATATCCGTGAGGACATCTACATAGTATTCGCTGGATCAGTAGATGGTACCGAGGAGGCGGTGTATCGATTCACCTTGAATCCCTTGGTATGGTGGATCTGGTATGGTGGTGTTGTTCTGGTGATTGGCGCGGTCGTCACAATGTGGCCAGGTGGTGGCCCAACTCGTGCTTCGCTGCGGCGTGCCATGGTCGGCTATCAGGTGAAGCTGGTTGACGAAACGGTGACGGCCGATGCGGGGTAGCGATGCGCTCGCGAGGCGGGACCTGCTCAAGCTGTGGCTAGGTGCAGCGATCCCGGCTGCCGTCGTGCAGGAACCTGGTCAACGTGATTCGGCCGTTGGTCTCCTTCCCAGTCCCGGCATGGCTGGCCAACCGCGTCGTCCGATCACCGACTATGAGAATGATCCCTTCGTTGTCGGAATCGAGGAGCAATTGCGGTGCACGTGTGGCTGCAACCTCGACGTGTACACCTGTAGGACTACTGACTTCACCTGCCAGACTTCACCTGCTTTGCACCGGCAGGTGGTATCGCTGGTGGAACAAGAGAAGACTGCCCAGGAAGTTATCGACGAGTTTGTGGCGCAGTACGGCGAGTTGGTGTTAATGTCCCCACGGAAAGAAGGCTTCAATCTGGTCGGATACGCACTGCCTGGGATGGCAATTGCGACAGTAGGTGCCGCGATGCTTTGGATCCTGGCTCGCCGGACCGGGGGCTCCCGAGTAACGGCGCCGGTTGCAGAGGGAGATGGCCTACTGAGGGAGATGTCAGAGGAAGACACCGCAAGGCTGCAGTCCGAGCTGGCGGACTTGGATCGTTGATCATGTTGGAGATGCTCGCTGGAGTATTCGTGGCGCTGGCGGCGCTGGCACTCGTGCTGGAGCCTTTGGTCCGCCCAGCCGCTGCATCCGCCAGGCCAGGCGCTGCGTCGTTGCTCGATGATATTGACTTCACTGATCCGCAGGAGTCTGGTTCGACCAAGATCCAGGCGCTCATGGCTCTGAAGGAGATAGAGTTCGATCGGGCCACTGGCAAACTGTCAGACGACGACTACGCATCGCTCAAGGCTAAGTACTCTGCTGAGGCACTGACGGCCATTAAAGCAGAAGACTCACTGCGAGAGGACGTGGTTGCGGTCGGGGACGACCCCGCCGAGGCTGCAGTAAGACGGGTCCGCGCAGAGGTGACTGCGGTTTGTCCGGTTTGTGGTCCCCGACCCGAAGCCGGAGCCAAGTTCTGCTCCAGCTGTGGCAGACCGTTCGTGACGTCGGGGTTAGGACCGGGCTGTCAAAAGTGTGGATCAGTAGTCCCACCGGGTGCCCAGTTCTGTGGGGAGTGTGGGGCGAGACGAGCATAGCACTTGGTGAGCAGGGGAATCAGCTCCAATTCCCTTTTATGTTGTACGTCCTCTTCCAGCGTTATCCGCCGCACGTCGTGATATCGGTTCTCATCACAGCAAAGCGCAACTCACAACACACTACGTTCACCCCAGCGCGAGCGAGCTACGCTGCTATTCGAGGTCTGACATAGGTCACACCGCTAAGGCTGCAACAACGTGGAGCGACGCCGCAGCAACAACTCGCCAGAGCAGACTGTGGCCGCAGTGCATTCCAGTCCCACGTCGGCACCAGATTCCCCAGGTGGGAGACTGTGTCGGCGACTAGAACTCGAACTGCTCCATCTTCCGCAGTCCCACCTTGAGAGGGATAATCGTTGCCGATAAACAGATGATGACGACTGCGGCGAATGAACCGACCATCCGTGCGTCTACTCGAACAGGTTCTCCATTGAAAGTGCCTCGGAGGTATGCGGATACTGGCACCGCCTCGACGACGATTACCAATGCCAACAAAGCGATCGTTGACATCATGAATACGAGCCCACCATACGAGGTGGGGATCTGTGCGGCGTTCTCTGTCTCGAACTGAGGGTACAAAGAGCCAAAGCCGAGTGCCATGGCGCTGATTGCCAGAGTCAGCAGGATGATCGTTGTGATTCCCACAGCCATCATGAACGGTGTCACTTTGAGGAGCACGTTGGTGAAGACCGTAATTCCAAGAGCCAACACCAAGAGCGGTATGGTGCCAATCCAATACTTCGACCAGAGCAACGTGCCAAGATCGAGCGGGCTCGAACGAAGCAGCCACATCTGCCGGCCTTCCAGCGAGATCGATGGGAAGATGAATCGGGCAGCGATCGAAGCTAGAACGAAGCCAGCGAGGCCGAGGTTGAGGAATGAAATGACGGTCACCATGACGAACGGAACCTGTTCGCCCGAGAACAGGGGGAGCGCTCGAATGTTGAAGAGGTAGATCACGACGAGAACAGCCAACAAGATGAGCTGACTCCACTGGGTTGTGTCACGAAAGAACAGCTTCAAATCTTTTACGATGAATTCGCGTCTCGCCACTGACACGGGCCTGAACACCGGACCAAGAATTGCCTGCCAGATCCATCCTCTCACAAAGCGCTCTGATCCTTCTTGAGCTCTGGTAAAGCCGCGCGGGTACAAGCTGCGGTGCAACAGGGAACCCAACACCACGAATGCTGCGGCAGTGCTCCAGAGCATTATCAACGTGAAGATGTCGAATGGGCCGACGAGATATCCCATCAGCGCATCTGTGGCCCACTCGCTCGGTAGGTAGGGTGACGTGGGTGTTCGCAGCAGTGTGATGAAGTCAAGTAGGTTGGCGAATCCCTCCGGCCTGGCAAGCCGTTCTGGGCGAATCACCCGGAAGAGCAGGACGAGCACTCCGGCGGCACCGATTGCGATTACTGAGAGGAGGTCACGCGTACGGCGTGCCGGAAAGACATTCACGAGGATCAGGGTAAGGGCACTTCCGATCACCGCTGGAATTACCACAAGAGGTGCAAACACCACCACAGTGAGAAGTGGGAACAGCAGGCCTCCATGATAGATGATTCCGTACGCGGAAAAGATGGGCACCGCCATCAGCGCTACCATCCATGAGCTGTGAAGCAGTGTCTCGGCCAACTTGCTCAAGTACAGATAGAGCCAATCCACCGGTGACGAGACCAAGAGATCTAGGTCTTTGGCGAGGAAGAATGCTGACAGAGACGTAATCACGTTGGAAAGCAAGAGAATGGAGAGGAACGAGAGCAGCACTATTCCCAGCAGTTTGCCGGCCAGCAGGGGACCGATCTCCTCGACTCCTCGGAAATAGCGCAACAATCGGTAAACGACCCCGAAGATCCCCAACCAGAAAACCAGCCCCACACCAGCTATAATGAGAGCTCTGGTGCCGCTGGTGCTTTGCTCCTGCCGGATCCGGGTGAGAGCACTGCGCCACTTCGGCGTGAGAATGAGAATCAGTGGCTGGATCAATCTTCCAGCACAGCCGTGAGTTCTCGGACGGCCGCTCCGCCTGTGAGCTTGAGGAACAGTTCTTCCAGAGATACATCTCCAGCTGCAGTTTGCCGGCGCAGCTCGTTCATTGAACCACACGCCACGATCTTGCCTTCCTGTATGATGCCGATCCTGTCGCACATCACCTCGGCCACTTCCAGTGTGTGCGTGCTCATGAGAATCGTCCCATTACGATCGACGAAACCGCGGAAGATGTCTTTCAGCAAGCGAGCGCCTTTGGGATCGAGCCCCACCATGGGTTCGTCGACGACGATACACTCCGGCCGGTGTATGAGGGCACTCGAGATGATGAGCTTCTGACGCATGCCGTGGCTGTAGGATTCGACAAGCTCGTCCTTCCACACTGAGAGCTCGAACAGATCCAGCAGTTCGTTGATACGGTACTCGACCTTCTCACCGTCATGACCGAATAGCCCTGCTACAAAGCGGAGAAACTCGGCTCCGGTCAATTTGTCGTAGATGAAGGGTCGGTCAGGTATGAATCCGAGTCGAGACTTCGCGGCCATGGGCCGCGCTATGAGATCGTCACCGCCGATCCAGACACGGCCATCACTGGGTCGGAGGATCCCCGCAATCATGCGCAGGGTCGTTGTCTTGCCGGCTCCATTGGGTCCCAAGAAGCCAAACAACTCGCCCCGCGGAACGTGAAGATCGATGCGATCTACGGCAGTGAAACTGCCGAACAGTTTCGTCAGTCCTTTGAGCCGGATCATTGTCCTTCTTCTGTTGCCAACACTTCGATTTGCAGCCGCCCGATCAATCTCACCAGTTCGACCTGCCGAGCCAACCCGCCGATGGTGAACCGAAGGTGAGCTGCGTCCGCCGGGAACTGTCCCAAAGTTGGATCCACGGCCACCCACCCTGTGAGGTAGATTTCGGGCCAAGCGTGATAGTAAAAACGATCCCCTACGTAGACTAGTCCGGCAGCCGTCCTCGCTGGGATTCCAGCAGCCCGAGCCAGGGCAACATAGAGCACAGTGTGTTCATTGCAGTCTCCACGACGGGTAGCCAATACCTCCAGGGCGCTGGGAACGCTGAGGGTGATTCTCTTGTCGATATTCTGGTATACCCAATCGTTCAGTGCTTCCGCCCTTCTTGCCGTGTCTCTCCTGCGACCCACGATCTGACGTGCCTGAGCCTCGATGCGAGGGTCGCGGCTCTGAATCAAGGGACCGGGCTGCGTATATGGGGCGAACTCACGGCTGCGCTCAGGTGCGAAACGTTGGGGATCAGCAGCCAGTTGGTCCGGGGCCTCACGACGTATGATGAGGGTGTCACCGCTCATCGTCTGTCGCCCCCCCGTTAGGTCAAACCCATCAAGCTCGACGCCTGATAGCAGCACCCGCAACTCACCGATGCTGCTCGGTGTCAAGGCTACGTTAGATGCGATTGCCGTCTGACGTACTATGTCACCGCCGGTAAGTGCATCTAGATGAGTCCCACCACTTCGTTGGTAATTCTCGAATGCGATCTCGAAAGCAGTGCGCCGCATGCTGAATCCGACTGGAGATGTGGCTGCGACCACTTGACCGAGTTCGTCGATCCAGGCATCAAGCGAGACACCACCAAGGTTCTGGGAGATCTGCCAGGCGTGGAGTGTATCCCACCGTGCTGGCACCCACATGGCTGTTGTTGAGTCGTAAGATGCCGAATCCGGGATTACAAGGGTCGACTCGGCCGTCACGGTGACGTCCATGTCGCGTTCCTGCAGCAACAGTGGGTCAAACAGGCGGATCGCGTAGGTCGCTCCGACCACGAGGTCCGCACCGAAGACCAGTTGGAGGGGAAGCAGTGCAGGCAGGACGATCTCACGCTCCAATGGGATTTCTATGACCTGTTGGTTGTCAGCGCTCTCGACCACCACTGTTAGCAAGGTGTCACCCGAGACTGTTCCGATAGCGCCGAAACGAGTGCCATCACCTCTCATCACCGCCTGGAAACTCTGCAAGCGAAGCGTCCGTGTCAGGATCGCTTCCGTGCGAGCCTCCACTCTTTGGACAGTTCCCAACGCCGGGACCTCGAGTAACAGAACATCTTGCACCTGGATCGTGTCCGGCAGAGTGTCCACCTTGCTGGACGCGAAACCGATCTGCCGGTCACCCAACTCGAGAACGTAGTAGTTGGCACCTGGCGGTATCCGCAGTGCTGCGTCAGCCAGCAACTCCGAGCGGGGCCGCAGGTACTCGTTCTTTGCGAGCCAGGCCAGGGCACCGGCCCAGATCAGCATGATTCCCACAGCGGCGCCGCGGCGGGTCACTGCGGCAGTCTCTTCAAGTAGAGATCGAACACGGCGCGGTCTTCCTCGCTATCTACCACAATGAGCACCTCCCGCGGGCAAGTGGCCGCTGTCATCGCTGTGCTGATGACTTCAACCATCACTTGCGCAGCATCTTCCATCTGGAGGTTGCCGGCACCTGTTCCGACTGGCGGGATTGCCACTCTGGTCAACTGCCAATCTCCGGCTCGCTGTAGTGCGCTGGTCAGTGCCTGCTTCACCTGTTGAACCGTGACCGGCAGGTCGGCGCTACTAATCACGGCATGCACCACGAAGTCTGCCGAGAGATCCCCAGCAGCGGTCACTACGGCGGATCCCACAGCGAGTTCGGACTGCAGAGAGAGCTGTTCCCAGAAAGCCGGCCCCCCAACTTGTTCCAACCTGCGGAGGGAAGCGGATGTGGGCTCCAGAGTGGTCGTCGTGGGACGGATCACCGCGTCCGCGGAGACGAACGCGATATCATCCACTACGACGCGGATCACCGCCCAGCAAGCTCCCGGGAGCGGCGATACATCTGTGCAGCTTCGTCAGGTCTATTGAGCCTGTCAAGGATGATCCCGAGACCGTAGAAGGCTTCGGCGTTGGTGGGCTGGAGTTCTGTGGCTCGCTGGTATGCCTGGAGGGAACCTTCCAGGTCATCAATGTGGTTCAGCGCTGCCCCAAGATAGAAGTAGGCGGCAGCGAAGCTGTTGTCCAGTTCGATCGCGCGTCGTAGGGGTGGAACTGCCTCGGCCCACAGGCCTCTGCGCACCACCACCAGACCCAAATTGAAATGCGCCTCTGCGTTGGCGGGGTCGTGCTGCAAAGCAGCTCTGAGGTCAAGCTCAGCTTGCCCGAACCATCCCTGGCTAGCAAGGGTGGCTCCTCGATTCACCAGCACTTGTACGTTGGTTGGATCGATCTCCAGGCACCGCGCTAGCAGCTCGAGAGCCTCATCATGGGCTCCCATTCGATCAAGCACTAAGGCGAGATTGTTCCTGGCCGTGACGTTGTCTGGATCGATGCGGAGGAGCTCAGCATAGATCTGCCTGGCACGCTCGAGATTCCCCTGCTCACTGGCATCTCGCGCGGCACGGCCGAGGACATCTTCACTCACAGCCCCAGGAGGCTCTATTCGTGGCTGTTCCGCCGGGGTAGGTAGCTCAACCGGCGCTGCACTAGGTGACGTTCCCACCTGGCCCGGGCGGGCGCCGGAGTCAGCTTCCTCGGAGAGTTCAAACGGGAGTCTCCGTACAGAAACGTCGGCCGCTTCGGGCAGTGCCGAGTCCGCCGCGCCGCTCATACTGCCGGTCCCTGCCTGCGAGCGGGCTGTTTCCCGTGCGGCTCGTTTCCTCATGCGTCGTTTCTTCACCCGGTTGCGCCGCGTCATTCTGATTCGTCTCCTGTTTGTTCGGCCAGCCAGCCAAGGTATGCGGGGAGCCCCTTCACAACAGGAAGCGCCAGAAGCTCTGGAACATCATAGGTGTGCAATTCGTGTACCGCAGACTCGAGATTGTCCCAGCGATCACTCGTGGTCTTGAGAACCACCAAGGTCTCTGCTGTCTCCTCCAACTTGCCCTGCCACATGTAGACCGACAGAACATTGTCCACGACCGTTCCGCAGGCGACAAGGCGATCGTTCACAAGCCGCCTCACCAAGGATCGGGCATCCTCAATATTGGCGAGTGTGGTCAGAACCACCAGGGCTGAAACCTGACCGCCGGAACTCATTCGGATCGACCCGCCGGTTGAAGGGATCGAGAAACTACGCCCTGACACACGAGATGGCAAGCTACTTGTCCAAGAGTCAGAGGGACTGTTGACCTAGGAGGTCCTGGCGCTCTACGTTCAACGGCTATGGTGCAAAGTCCCCTGATCGTTCGGGGGGCCCGCGTTCACAACCTACAGAGCGTGAACGTGGAGATACCCCGCAACAAAATGACCGTGATAACCGGCCTCTCAGGATCGGGGAAATCGTCCCTGGCCTTCGACACCATCTATGCCGAGGGCCAGCGGCGCTACGTCGAGTCCCTCTCCGCCTACGCCAGGCAGTTCCTAGGCCTCATGGAGAAGCCCGATGTCGATGTCATCGAGGGGCTCTCGCCTGCTATCTCAATAGAGCAGAAGGCAGCGGGTCACAATCCGCGTTCCACCGTCGGCACGGTTACCGAGATCTACGACTACCTGCGGCTTCTATGGGCTAGGGTGGGCATTCCGCACTGTCCCAATGACGGCTCGCCGATCGAGCGCCAGAGTGCATCGCAGATGACCGACGTCATTCTCAGTTGGCGCACGGGAACCAAGATCGAGATCATCGCTCCCCTGGTGCGCGGGAGGAAGGGCGAGTTCAAGGATCTGTTCGAGGGCGCTCGTCGCCAGGGCTTCGTAAGGGTCCTGGTTGATGGGGAGGTGCACGACCTGGCGAATCCACCCAGACTGAACCGACGGGTGAACCATGACATAGGTCTTCTGGTGGACAGGCTGGTTGTGCGAGAGGAAGATCGGCGCAGACTACATGACTCGGTGGAGACAGCCCTGCGAGCTTCAGAAGGTTTGATACACGTAGTCAGGCACGGAAAGGCGGCTGACACGGTGCTGTTTGCCGAGCGATTCGCGTGTCCCGAATGCGGCTACTCCCTGGCAGAGCTCGAGCCACGTCAGTTCTCATTCAACTCCCCCTACGGAGCCTGCCCTGACTGTGGTGGTCTTGGCACACGCCGGGTGGTAAGCCCCGATCTGGTATTGGGCGATCCCAGAATCTCGCTGCCGGAGGGAGTGGTCCTCCCTTGGGGCGAACCTCGCGGGTACCTGCGCAATACGGTGCTGCCGACGCTGGCCCGAGAATTGAAGTTCGATCTGTCTGCTCCCTGGGGGGAACTCTCCGATTCTGTCAAGGAAGCGTTGCTCCACGGGATCCCCGACCGCACGCTGAAGTTCCGCTACAAGTCGGAACGGTTTCAGGGACGCTATGAAGCACCCTGGGAGGGCATCCTGAAGAATGTCGAACGGCGCTATAGGGAGACCAGCTCGGATTCTGTGCGGGATCAACTGCAGGAGTACATGACTCAGCTTCCTTGCGAAGCTTGTGGTGGGCATCGCTTGAGACAGGAGAGTCTGAGTGTCTTGGTGGGTGGTCGTAACATTGGGGAGTTGGTCGACCTCTCGGTCGCCGCGGCACTCGCCTTCTTTGACAACCTTCCCTTGCGCACCAAGGGCCGGCCAGGGCTCGATCCGGAAATCGCTCGGCCTATTCTCAAAGAGGTCTGCGACCGACTGCGGTTCCTGTGTGACGTTGGGCTGGAGTACCTGACCTTGGGTCGTTCTGCATCGTCGTTAGCCGGAGGAGAAGCACAACGAATACGGTTGGCAACGCAGGTAGGCAGTCGACTTGTGGGTGTTCTGTACGTTCTGGACGAGCCGTCAGTCGGGCTGCATCCTAGGGACAATGCCCGGCTGCTGGGCACGCTTGCCGGGCTGCGTGATCTGGGGAACACCGTGCTTGTGGTTGAGCATGACGAAGAGACGATACGAGCTGCAGATCACGTCATCGACCTTGGTCCAAGGGCGGGTCGCGACGGGGGGCGGGTGATAGTCGAGGGAACGGTGGACGATGTCTCCAACCATGACACGTCACTGACCGGTCGGTACATGCGCGGGGAGCTGCGAATCGCAGTTCCTTCAAGCCGCCGCGCGGTAGACCTGGAGCGCTCACTAGTGGTCGTGGGGGCCGAACAACACAACCTGAGGAACATCGATGTGCGGTTTCCGTTGGGGGCGTTCGTCGCGGTTACCGGTGTGTCAGGATCCGGTAAATCGACTTTGGTGACTGACATTCTCTACCGGGCCTTGGCGCGCCATTTCTACGGGGCCAAGATCATACCTGGTAAGCATGCGTCCATTCACGGGCTCGAGGCGATTGACAAAGTTCTGGACATCGATCAGAGCCCAATCGGTCGCACACCACGGTCGAATCCAGGGACCTACACCGGTCTCTTCACACCCATTAGGACGCTGTATTCGCAGCTGGCCGAGTCCAAGATCCGCGGCTACGGCCCTGGGCGGTTCTCCTTCAACGTCAAAGGAGGACGATGCGAGTCATGTCAGGGCGATGGGCTGGTCAAGATAGAGATGCACTTCCTTCCCGATGTGTATGTCTCGTGTGATGTCTGCAAGGGGCGGCGGTACAATCGTGAGACACTCGAGGTACGCTACAAGGGCCGGTCCGTTGCCGACGTCCTGGATATGACCGTTGCGGACGCGCTGGAGTTCTTTGAGCACCAGCCCCGCATCAGTCATCGTTTGGAGTTGCTGAATGACGTTGGGCTCGGTTACGTACACCTGGGCCAGAGTGCCACCACGCTCTCGGGAGGAGAGGCTCAGCGAGTCAAGCTGGCTACTGAACTCAGCAAACGTGACACTGGTCGCACTCTCTACATATTGGATGAGCCCACCACAGGACTGCATTTTGAGGACGTCAGGCTGCTGCTTGACGTGCTGCACCGCCTAGTGGACAAGGGCAACACGGTCGTAGTGATTGAGCACAATCTGGAGGTTGTGAAGACGGCAGACTGGGTGATTGATTTGGGCCCTGAGGGAGGAGACGCCGGAGGCACGGTTGTGGCGGCTGGTGCTCCCGAGCAGATCGCGCAGATTCCAGCTTCATACACTGGGAAGTTTCTGGGGCGATTGCTGAACTGAGTTTGCGGCAGCGAGCTGGTGGAGTTGACTTTGCGCGCAGCACCGTGGCTGACACTAATCGGGCCACCTGTCGTACTGGTGTGGAGGTGGTTGGCAACCGACACAAGAAAGGACTCTGGTGATGGGTGCTGAGCTCGGACCTTTCCTAGTCCCTATGACATTATTCATATCCGTAGCTGCGGTTGTGATCTTCCGCGGCCCCCTTGGGAAGGGCCTTGGGGAGCGTCTAGCGGGAAGCAAATCACAGGGCAGTCCTCTGCCGGAAACTGAGGCCCTCCACGCTGAAATCGATGAGCTCCGTTATCGTGTGACAGAGATGGAAGAACGACTCGACTTCGCTGAGCGCATGCTGGCGAAGCAGCCCGGGCCAGCGCTACTGCAAGAAGACAACGAGTAGAGATGTTCAACTGGGATATGCTGATTCCGCTGGCGGGCATGGCTACCACAGTCGTACTGTTGTTCCCGATTGTGAAGGCCGGGGTCCGCTACTTGGAGCGAAGGAGCGGAGGTCACCCGATGTCGAACGAGGTTGCGGGGCTGAGGGAAGAAGTGAGGGCGCTGCAGGAAAGGCTGGAGTCGGCCGACATGGCCGCCCGCGTGGCCGAGCTCGAGGAAAGAGTAGATTTCGCTGAGCGTATGCTGGCAAGGCACCGAGAGGGTCAGGTTGGGAGTGGGAACTGATGCCTGACTGGCTTTGGATTCAGAACGTCGTGTTCCCAATACTCGGGATGGGGATGGGTGTGCTCGCGATGTCTCTGGTATACAAGACCATCAACCGTCACCTCGATCGCCGTCACGAACGTCAGATGACGTCTAGCAGCAGCGCAGTGGTGCACGAGATTGAGGACCTCAGGGTGCGTGTTGACGCATTGGAGCTGGGAGCCGAGCGGTTACAGGAACTTGAGGAGCGGATTGACTTCACCGAGCGGATGTTGGCTCAGCAACAACGCCAGCAACTCGAGTCCAGGGGAACGGGTGGCTAGATGGAAGACATTCTCGCCATCACCTTGATCTTTGGCGGTGGGACGCTGTTCCTCCTCAGTGTTTCGCCGATCGGCAGAGCCATCGCAGAGCGGATCAAGAGCGGGAGCATCGGTCCGGCCAAGGAGACGCTCAATCACCTCGAAGAATCACAGATCGCTGTCATGGAGGAGCTTGATCTCATCAGGCAGGAGTTGTCCGAGGTGCAGGAGCGGGTCGACTTCACTGAACGGCTCCTGGCCAAGCAGAGGGATCCGGACCAGCTTCCCCCCGGCTGAGGGCTGACGAGATCCGGGTAGAACGTTCAATCGTGAAACAATAGGTGTCGCGGAGGCGTAGTTGAGTGTGCCGGAGGCCCGGCGGTCGGATCCGGTAGCCCGCAGAAGTAGCGGAAGTTGTGCAAATAATAGATCTTAGACTTAGGAGGGCCGGTTGGGCTCGCTGTTCCTAGCCATCGCGCTTATCGTGTGTGCCCGTTGGTTCTTCCATTCGGATATGTCCACGGCGGTTGCCGAGGCGCTGCGAGCCAAACACGGTGGCGCTGTCGACCCCCTGCTCGCTGAGCGTCTCGACGAGCTGGCCGGGCGGATCGAGGAAGATCTGGGCGAGCTCCGGGGTGAGGTGGTGGATCTTGCTGAGCGAGTTGAGTTTACGGAGCGAGTTCTCCTTGAAGTACGTGGACGCGGAGGGCTGCCTCAGGGGCACCCGTCCCCATAAGGCGAATGGTGGAGAGTACAACCATCTGTTTCATTGGTGTGCGTGCCGCACTCGGGGCATGTGTACTTGAATAGGGAGGCGTGACGCCGCTATGGGTATTTTCCAGCGCATTGCTACGCTGCTAAAATCGAACATAAACGACCTGATCTCGCGGGCTGAGAATCCGGAAAAGGTCCTCAACCAGGCGATCGACGACATGCGGTCGCAGCTTTCCAAGGCAAAGCAGGAAGTCGCAGGAGCTATTGCCGATGAGAAGAAGCTGCAAGCCCAGGTGGAGAAGGAGCGCAAGCAAGCCGAGGAGTGGGAGCAACGGGCGATGCTGGCGGTACAGGAGGGCCGCGACGACCTGGCGAAGCAGGCCTTGATGCGTCACAGCGAGCATCTCCAGCACGGTCAGGCCCTGCACGAGACATGGGTACGGCACAAGGCGGAGACTGAGCAGCTGAAGCACTCGCTGCGGCAACTCAACGACAAGATCGAAGAGGCAAAGCGCAAGAAGAACATTCTGGTTGCTCGTCAGAAGCGTGCCGAGGCTCAGGGCCGGATCCAAGAGACCATGAGCTCGATGTCCAACAAGAGTGCGTTCGAGAGCTTCGAGCGGATGACGGAGAAGATCGAGGAGTACGAACGAAAGGCACTCGCTGCTGCAGAGCTCACTGAAGACCTGTCAGGGGATCTGTTGCAGCAGGAGTTTGAGGCATTAGAGTACCATGGTAACGCCGATCAGCAACTACTGGAGCTCAAGAAGAAGATGGGCCTCCTTGCCCCAGGGGAAGAAGCAGAGCAGCGCCAACTCACATCTGGAGAGAATGAAGAGATCGCCGAGGCAGAGGTGGTCGAGGAAACCCCAGAGGAGGATGCAGACGAGGAAGTTGTAGGTAGGGAGAGCTAGCCTCCCGTCCATCGTCCGAAGGTCGCGTCTAGGCCGCGGTAACCACTTCCCTCTAGTGGTTGAGCCCGCGGCCTTTCAGTGTCTTCCGACCTAACGCCCCCCCGACAACGATAGCAAGGAAACGCACTCGTTCGCGTTCGTACGGTTACGATGTTCGGACCGTCGTGTGATACACTTGGGCCAGGTCCCAAGTGGACCGACCGCCTGGTCGGCCCTGAGAACCACGCGAGACGTGGAGGAGGTGCCTATGAGGCGTTTCATTGCAGCCGCGTTGCTGTCCGGTTTCGTCGGACTCTTACCGAATCCGCAGCCGGCGGACGCACAAGAGAGCAAGCTGGTAGCCTGTCTCGTAGACGCGATAGAAACATGCGACGACGATTTCGATGCCAATTCAGAATACATGACGGCTATTCGGGGATGGTGCTACTTGATCCGAGGTGGAATCTGCATGGGCGAGGGTTGAACTCGGCTCTTGCACAACACGACGTGGCCGATCAGGCGGTGGCGGGGAGCACAAGGCTCCCCGCCGCTTGGCCGCGATGACTGGTACTGTTCTGGCGACGAAGGCCGAGGCTGTGCTGGCCTCACAATTGGTGCTGCGGCATCGCACGCCGCGCTTAGCCGGATGCCTAGTGCTGGTCGTGACGGCGCTCTGGTTCGCGCGATCCAAAGCGGATGCGACGGTACTCCCAGATTCGCGGACGGTGCTGCTGATTGCAGGGACGCTTGCTGCCGTGGCAGGTTCCAGGCTGGTGGCGCCAGGTGGGGCTCTGACCTGTGCGTACCGAGTGGCCGGACCGTGGTGGATGGTTCCAGTCGGTCGCACTATCGGGTCGTTGCTGGTCACGCTTCCCCTGGTGTGTGTGGGTGTGCTGGTGCTTGGAGCACCGGTGGCTTCGCTGAGCGGATTGTGCAACTTGGCGATCGTTGCAGTTACCTACACTGCGGTTACCACCACCTGTGTCCTCGGGTGCACCCCAATGCTTGGCTCGTCGGCCGCAGCCACCCTCGGACTAGCGGCGACGTGGCTTGGCGGCATCCCTCCATCAGCGGTTCACCTGGCCCTGGCGAAATGGTCTGTAGTTCAGGGCCCAGCGGTACTCCTCTGGAATCTGCTGCCTCTGAACTGGAGGGCAGCGCGCCTCATAGCTCAACCAGGATACTCCGACTCCTTGGTATTGCTCATCTGGCTGCTGCTGGGAGTGGGCGGCGGTGCTTGGGCAATTGGGGCAGCGCATCGGGCTCAACGCCCTGCTACGGAGATCTTGCCTTGACGGCTCTTGTCCTGCGTGGGGCAGCTCGGTCTTTCGGTGTTGGCAGGCGTGGTCGGATTGCTCTACACCCTTGTTCCTTCCGAGTCGGTGGCGGAGAGATCGTCGGGGTCGTGGGACCAAATGGAGCTGGCAAAACGACGCTGCTGCGGCTGATTGCTGGCGACCTACCGCTGAGTTCCGGCTCGGCGATGGTTGCCGGACATCATGTTGGCAAGCGGGCCGCGAGGCGTCTGGTAGGGTACGCTGCAGATCCTCCGGTACTGCCGTCCGAACTGACTGGCGTTGAGTGGCTTGAATACCTCGCCAGCCACAGGTCCGCACACGCTGAGGGAAGAACGACTGTGGTTCAGTGGGCTGTCGAGTTCGCCGCGTTGGAAGCATTCGGTGGGCGGCGTATCGCGGACTACTCACGCGGTATGGTCCAGAGGTTGGCGCTGGCTGGAGCCGCTGTCACCGGCAGCGCCGCGCTGGTTCTCGACGAGGTCCTCAACGGTGCTGATCCTCTGGTTGCCAGTCGTTTGAGGCTGCAAGTGTCAGAACTGGCAGCCTCGGGGAAGATTGTGATGATTGCTTCACACGATCTTGCCGCACTGGAGAAGCTTGCCACGCGCGTCTTGCTCCTGTGGCAGGGCCGCCTGGTAGCGGATCTGAGTGTTGCTCAACTGCTGACCGAGCGGGTCGCGGAGTTGTCGCTCAACGGCTGGGCAGCGTCGAGCACGGCGCGGCTTATGGAGAGATTCCCTGGGTCGGTTCAAACTGGGGAGGGGGTGGCCATACCGCTTTCCAGCGGTTTGACGGTTGAGAAGATACTCGCCACCTGCCGGGCATGCCGCGTTGCGGTCGCTGCGTCTCGCGTAAGATACAGAGCTCTGGAGGACATTCTGCATGAGGTCGCAAGTCGTCATGGACAAGACCGTGAATAACATTCGCCCGCTGCTGTGGCGTCGCTTCGGAACGATATTGGTTGATCCAATTGGTACAGTCGAGTCGGCGGTTCAACGTCCCTATCTTGCAGGAACTCTGCTCAGGGCTGCAGTACTGCTCGTTGCGTTCGGGGCTGCAACCTTGCCCCGTCAGCTTTCGGTACTGCACCTGGCATTGGCTCCTACGGGAGTGAGTGCGGTGGATGCTCATTATGCTGCAATGCAGGATGGACTCACGCGCATGATAGTTGCCGACCGGTTGGTGCCGTCTCCAACCCTGTTGTTGGCCGCCACATTCGTAGTGCTTCTCTCTGAGCCTATGCTGGCTCTGGCACGAGATCGTCGCGAGACTCTGCTGACCCTGGCCTTGTTGGGGCTGGCTCCATTGCTCGTCCAGCAAGTCGGCGAGCTCGTCATAACGTACATCGCCAACGTTGGTTCTGATCCGGCACCGGGTTTGGCGATCGAGCTTGCCAACCGGTTCGAAACGGGGCTGCTGCTGTTGTGGACTTCTGAGGCTCCAGCTCCGGCATGGATCGAGATCCTCGACGCCCGCGTGAACTTGGTCAGCCTCTGGTGTGTTGCGCTGTGGGCACTGGGCCTGAAAGTACTGGATGGAGAGCGGTTTCAGATGTGGCACCTCGGGATGCCAGTCGTGAGTCTTGCTGTGGGCGGCATCGTCACCTGGATCTTGGGTCCGCTGGTGTTGTCGGCAGTGCTGGGAAGGCCGTAGGGTTGCTGAGGCACGGATCGTCTCATTCTGGGGTACTCCGCACTGCAGTCTGGCAATACCGGCAGAACCATTCGGACTTGACGTCAATCTCTTCGACGTACGTTGACGCATGCATGACACAAGCTGGCTCAGCGCAATGGAGCAGACCGAAGCAGTGCCCCAACTCGTGGACTGACTCCTTGAGTAAACGCGTGAAGAGGAGATGGTCATCGGCCGTTAATCCGTAGACGTCAGGGCGTAGGCGGTGGAGTGAGACAACAGATGCGCGCCCATCGAGCTGAGCCTCTCCAAATACGTATGTGAAGACGGGAGCAAACAGGTCCACACCGACCACACCCAGCACCTTTCCACTTGAGTCTGCCGTATCATCGAGGAGCAGTTTCAAGAGCACGGTGGAGTTGTATTGCCCACGCGATCTGTCGAACGACACCTCTGGGTCAAACCAAGGCTTGCGAATGCGGACAGTCGTCTGGAAGGTGCGCTCCAGTGCGACGCCCAATCGGTCCAGTATGTGGTGTCGATCGGCCAGGTAGATCGGCACTAGGTTGAGTTCGGACACCGCAACCTACCGGCGCTGCAGGCCGTACTTCTTGATCTTGTTGTACAGTGTGGCTCGATCGATTTTCAGAATCTCCGCCGACCTGGTTATGTTCCAGCCGGTGCGGTCGAGTATCTGTTCGATGTGTGCTCGTTCCATGTCCGCCAACGATTCCCCGACTTCGATCGCGGCGCTCTCGCTCAGCTGCAGCGGGAGATCTTGGGCGTGGACGGTGGGGGGGGTGCCCACAACAAGTGCTCTTTCGACTGCGTTGGCGAGCTCACGCACATTTCCTGGCCAGCCGTAGCGGACAAGCAGGTCCATGGCCTTGGGATGGAACTCCGAGAAAGCCCTGTTCATCTGCAGTGAATAGCTTTCGAGGAAATGCTGGGCCAAAAGCGGAATGTCTTCGCGCCGTTCTCGCAGCGGAGGTATTGAGATGGTGAAGACGTTGAGTCGGAAGTAGAGATCTTCCCTGAAACTTCCCTGTTCCACCAGCTTCTCGAGATTCTGATTGGTGGCGGCGACAACTCGGAACTCAACTTTCGTCGGCGTGCTACCCCCCAATCGTGTGAACTCCTTGGTCTCGAGTACTCTGAGAAGGTCGACTTGGGTCTTCAGATGTACGGTGCCAACTTCGTCCAGAAACAGGGTGCCGCCGTTGGCCATCTCCAGCTTTCCCTTTCGTCGGTACTGGGCACCGGTGAAAGCTCCCTTCTCATGTCCGAACAACTCACTTTCGAGCAGAGACTCGGGCAGTGCTCCGCAGTTGACCGGGACGATCGGGAAATAGCGCCTCTGGCTGTTGGCGTGGATCGCCTGCGCAATGAGTTCCTTTCCCGTACCGCTCTCGCCACGGATCAGAACCGTTGCGTCGGTCTTGGCTACTGACCGGACCAGTTCGAGCACTTCTGCCATCTGCTGGCTTTCACCCACGATCTGGCTCGGTGTTGAGAGCTGATCGACCTTCTCCTTCAATCTCACGTTCTCCGATCGCAGCCGTCGCTGTTCGCTGGCACGCCTTACCACGTGGCTCAGTTCCTCAGGGTCGATCGGCTTCGTGATATAGTCGAACGCGCCCTCTTTGAGGGCCTGAACGGCAGTTTCGACAGACGCGTAAGCAGTGATCATGATGATGGTCAGATCTGGGTCGATCGTGCGGAGCCGGCGTTGGAGTTCCATCCCGTCAATCCCCGGCATCTTGATGTCAAGCAGCACGATGTCCCACTGACCTTCCTGGAGCAACTCGAGCGCTTGGCTTGCGTCAGCAGCGCTTCCGGTCCGATATCCGTCCATCTTGAACCACTGCTCCAGCGAGTCGCGCACTGAAAATTCATCGTCCACAACCAGGATACTACCAGCTTCTTGTCGCATGGCGGTTTGCCTTGGCCCTCGGTGGTTCAAGTGTCGCCGAACCACTCGTCTACGGTGATGGGTTGCTGGATGCAGTGTCCGCTGCTCTCTTATTTCGAGTCGGGTTGCGGGGCAGGGTGATTCTCACAGTCGTACCTCGGTCGACTGCCGAGTCAACTTCGATCTCTCCAGAGTGATGCCGTACAATGCCATAGACCACGGCGAGTCCGAGGCCTACTCCTGTCCCGTGTTCCTTAGAGGAGAAGAAAGGCTCGAAGATGTGGGGAATCGCGTCCTCAGGAATGCCAAGGCCGGTATCGGCAACGCTGAGCTGGATTGAATCCTCACTGCCACGACCAGAGATCCTCAGTGTGCCACCGTTAGGCATCGCTTCTACGGCATTCACCAGCAGTGCCACCATGGCTTGCTGCAGTTGGTCGCTGTCACACAGAACGCGGTCATCATCTTCGATTGGCTCAGAGTCTAGCTGGATCTCGGCCATCTCAATATGATGGTTCACGAGCATGATCGACCGTTCGATGATTCTGTTGAGTGAATTTAAGGTCATTGCCGCACCTGATGGTCGTGCAAACGCTAGCAGTCCGCGCACGATTTTGCCTGTACGGCTCGCCTCCTTCTGTATGAGGCTCAAGTAGCGACCGAGTTCTGCGCTATCCGGAAGCGAGGATTCCTCAGCAAGCTTCCTTTCCACGAGCTTGGCGTAGTTCAGGATGCCGGCCAGGGGATTGTTCAATTCATGAGCCACCGTGGTGGCAAGCTTCCCGAGCGACGCCATCTTGTCCATGTGCGCCACCTGGCGCTGGGTTCGACTCAGTTCTTCGGTCTTTTCTTGCAGCTTGACTTCCAGTCTGTCGGACCAGTTGGTCAACTCCTGCTGTGCACTACGTAGGTCCCGCGTCATGTTGTTGAAAGCGACTGCCAGCTGACCCACTTCGTTGCGATTGTGGACAGTAATCTCTGTGGCGAGGTTTCCATCCGCGACCTGTTCGGCTCCAGCGATCAGTTGCTTCACAGGCCTCCTGACCATCCAGAGGATGAACGCGGCCGACAGCAGGCCGGCGAGCAACGTGATCACCCCAGCGGCGACCATAGTCTGGCGCTTGACAGTTGCCAGTCGCCGGTCGGCCTGAGCCATTGACATCGTGACATCGAGCACGCCCAGAACGTTCTGATCTGGTGAATGGGCGTGGCAGGCTGCGTTGTAGCACTCTGGGCTGTTCTCAATTGGGTTGATGAGCCCAAGAACTCGATCACCCGTCGGCCCCTGAAAGATCCGGGCCCTGCTGTCTACAGGTACCGAAACCAGCGGAGTATCCGAGTCATGACAGCTCACGCAGGCTTCTGCCTGGAGATCCACTTGATGCCCGATGTCGCTGGGACGGGCGGAGAAGATTATCACACCTTGCTTGTCGTAGACTCGCACCCCCTCTATCCCAGGTTCAGCTGCGATGGCCCGGATTATCTCGTGGACATCCTCCTTGCGATTGAGCAACATCCCATAATGCGTGGACCGTTGGATTAGGTTACTAAACCGCTCGACACACTCGTGGATAGTCCGTTGGCAGTTCTCCCCTGTAGTCTCGATGCTGATGAGAGCGTAGACGCCAAAGGCAACTGCGATGACAGCGAAGAGCAACCCGAACAGCTGCACGGTCAGGGAACTCAGTGCGCTTGTGGCTGTTTCCACGAGCCAGCGTCTTCGTAGCTTCAGCGTCACGCGCAACTCCCCAGGTTGGAACGGGCAACTCTTCCTAGCGAGGGGAGGAAGATGGTCAAACTCGAAGCGATCTGCCAGCGGGGCAGAACCGCGCGGGAGTCAGCTGAGGTACTGCTGAATCAGACGATGGTAGCGCTTGGCCCCCAAGAACCGGCGCAGATTGGTGATCGGTTCCCCCCCGTCCGCCATTGTGGGACCGAGTCCTGCATCCACGGTGGAGTCATGGGTGCTATGTGTTGCGAGCTGTCTCAACTGCGCCGTGGTTCTTTCCTGCTGTTGGTCGGCCGATACGAGTCCCGGCTGTTCGTCCAGAGGGACACTGCACTGGACGTCCAATAGCCAACCATCGTCGTAAGGGGACTGGGCAACTAGAGATGGGTTATGCTGCACGGTGCCGTTGGTATGGAGCACTGTTCCGGAGACAGGTGCTCGGACTGGCAGCAGCTCCGAGTCATCGATGACCCAGCATGCGGGTCTGCCACGGAGAATCCGACTGCGTATGGGCGGCAGCACAACCGAGGTGATACGGTCCAGCAGGCGTCCAGCGAATGCGTCGAGCCCGACTCGCACACGCGTTCCGTCGATCTGCTTGGCCCAACCGTGAGAGGGGTGGTACTGCCGGTCGTTGCGGAACTCCCATTTGCCCTGGCGATGTGATGCAAAGGTGGACCCCTGCAAGTTCGACGTCGGCCCGCACAGCGCGGCGTCGAATGGGCAATTCTCGCAATCGTACTCGCGATCACACAGTTTGTACGCCACGAGCCCCGCAGTCATCCACACGCAAGGGAGTGCACTATCTGGGATCAGCCGTGCGTTCTTTGGTCTTAGCGGCCGCTGGTCCATGGCGTATTCGGAGTTGTGCGCATTTGCTGCTTCCCAGCTCCCGTCTCTACCCTGGCATTCGTGGTGACGAGTCGGAGCCTGGCTTGATCCGACTCCTAATCACGGCCTGACTGCTGAGTGACCGCCCTTGCCGGAAACAGACCCCGTCTCAGCTCTTCCCAATCAGCGTCGTCTATTCGATCTCCGAACCCTGCAGCCCAATCACCGCCGTCATGAGCCAACGAACCCAAGGAAGGACTGAGTTGGGCGGTGATTCTCGCGCGAGTGGCATCAACCCAGGCTCGGGCGGCCCTGGCAGGTAGCAGATTGCTGAGGCTGGACGGGAGGTTGCGCGGTTTGACGCGGAGGATCCAACCGGCTTCGTAGGGGGCGCGCTGGGCGAGGTCGGGATCGCGTAACAGGTCCCGATTGGTCGCCAGGACCCGGCCGTCTATCGGCATCAGCTGCTGCAAGCGCCGGTTCCTGGCCGAGACTAGAGTCCAGGCCGGTTGGCCTTGCTGGAGTCGGTCACCTTCGTTCGGCAGTTCGATCCCGCTGACATCCCCGGCGAAGTTGGCAGCGAAATCCGTGACGCCGACCGACGCGAGTCCATCGTCGTGAACCAGGACCCACGTGTGGCCGGGATGGAAAAGGAAACCCTCGAGCGACAGTACCCCTGCCTTGTCGCGACCTAGCGGCATCGGGCTCCGTGCTCGGATAACCTGCGCAGCTGTCTTGCGACGGTGACTCACGTACCACTCGATTGTCACAAACGCCGCTGCCGTGAGTATGACCAGTATGACCACCATGGGACTCATCTCCACCTTGCACATTGACTTCAGATGCGACCTTCCGGTTTCACTACAGGCAAGTGCCGGGCCGGCTGTGAACGGAGCTTGCAAGAGTCGCGGTGTACAGTAGTAAGTCCTTTGTTTGTAGTGGTTTAGCAGAATGAACCGGGAAATGTGATGTGGTATATTGCCACGCCATAGGAGCAAGCGATTGTTAGAATGTTCGCCACTCGAGGGGCGGTAATGTGGGAATTGTGCACGTAAACATCTGTATTGCAATCGATTAGGCCGTTTGTTGAGAATTGCGTCACTGCTGCCGAATTACTCGACAGGCGGGCCTCGTTGTCCCCGCAATGTGGCGGGACGCAGTGGCGAGGGGTGTGCGTTGACCGGCAGGCGCACAGAACCTAGGTTTGTTCGCCCGAAGCTGTTGCAGAGTCTTAGGTTAGGGATGCACAGCCGGAGTCTGTGATTCCTGCCGTGAGATGGCGCTCCAGCGGCGGTGGTGCAAGGTGACAACCCTCTCCAGTGGTTTGGCAAGCGATGGGACTTAGGATCTACAACACGCTCACGCGCAAGGTAGAGCAATTTGAGCCGCTTCAGGCGGCCCGGGTGACCATGTATACGTGTGGGCCGACGGTTTGGAATTACGCTCACATCGGCAACTTCCGCACTTTTTTGTTCGAGGACCTGCTGCGCCGCTATCTGGAGTTCCTTGGGTACGAGGTGTTCCAGATCATGAATCTGACGGACGTGGACGATCGCACGATCAAGGCCGCTGCGGAGGCGGGCCTGCGCCTCGATGAGCACACCAGGGGTTACATCGAGGCGTTCTTCGCAGACTGCGAGTACTTGCGTGTGAAGCCGGCCGACACCTACCCGAGAGCGACCGGGTCTATCGCTGCGATGATTGAGCTTGTAAGTGCGTTGTTGGACCGCGGTTTGGCCTATTCCAGTGAGGACGGATCGGTCTACTTCGCTGTGGACCGATTCGAAGGCTATGGTCGACTGTCTCAGGTGGAGAGGCGGGACTTCAAGGCGGGGTCACGCATCGCGAGCGACGATTACAGCAAGGAAGATGTCCGCGATTTTGCGCTCTGGAAAGCTGTCTCGGGACCGGACGAGGCGGTCGGTGCGAGCTGGGAAGCTCCGTTCGGCAGAGGTCGGCCGGGATGGCACTTGGAGTGCTCTGCAATTGCCCTATCCGAGATTCAACGACGATATGGTGTGGCGACCCTCGATATCCATGCCGGTGGCATAGACCTCGTCTTTCCTCACCACGAGAACGAGATCGCTCAGTCGGAGGGGGCAACCGGACAGCCATTCGCCCGCTATTGGATGCACGGTGAGTTTCTGACGATTGGTGGGACGAAGATGTCCAAACGATTCGGCAACACGCTAACGGCGCGAGACCTGCGAGAGGAAGGGATCGATGCGGCTGCAGTCAGGTTGCTTTGCTACTCCACGCACTATCGGCAGCAACTCAGTTTCACCGACGAGGCTCTCGGCGCCGCCACCGAGGGAGTGCGGCGTCTCGGAGAGTTCAGGGAGCGGCTCGCCGCAGTCGCAGGGGCTGATGCCGGTGAGGGGAGTTT
>Ga0209536_100001441_pt1 | contig 39542 bp, 30 predicted proteins | sample DeeMarSeWOR28_12_FD_187461 | JGI IMG/M metagenome (GOLD analysis project Ga0209536, IMG submission 187461) | Marine sediment microbial communities from White Oak River estuary, North Carolina - WOR-2-8_12 (SPAdes) (version 2) | ecosystem: Environmental > Aquatic > Marine > Intertidal zone >... | reverse complement strand
CATTTGCCTGTTATCGTGTTTTCAGGTGGGTCTCCTTTAACTGGATGCTAGTTGGCTCGGTACTCGGTCTGATGGTAAGACATGGACCAGATAATCCGGTCTATCCCGCATCGGCCTCCTCGCTAGTCACTAACGCCTCCATACCGCGGGGCTTTTTTGGGTCTGGCGGAGAGATGTTGATAACAACCCCCGGTTCGACACCGGCCTTGCTAGATGCTGCCCGACGGGCAGGTTTCCCGTTTGTTCCCGGTGCGGTCACGCCGAGTGAAGTGCTCGGCTTATTGGAGCGGGGTTACCTGTTACAGAATTTTTTCCCGGCCGAGGCGGCCGGAGGCATAGCGATGCTGAAATCCATGGCCGGCCCGATTCCCGAGGTTCGCTTCATGCCCACCGGCGGCATCAGCGAGTCTCTGGCCGCGGAATACCTTGATTTGCCAAATGTCGCAGGCATCGGTGGTTCGTGGATCGCGCCACCGGGGCTCATCGCGGCCGGCAACTTCGTCGAAATCGCACGCCGCGCCGAGTCAGCCTCGCGCATATAGCCTGCCTGTTGCACCAGCCGTTCCCGGCCATGTCATCACCCGCGACAGGATTTCGAGATCGATCGATAATCGACGTTCGGGATTGGTCCATCCAGCTGGTCTGGGTCAAAATACCCGGTATCCTCAGCTACCGCCGCGCTCACGATTGATCGCCCTGGCAAATCTTTCAAGCTCGCCGTACTCGTGCCAGTGTTCCAGGCATTGCTGCATTTTTCTACGCCAGTTCGGGTATTCATTCACCGTACCGGGCAGGTTGACCTGTTCCTCCTGCAGGAACAGGTCCTCCAGTTGCACCATCATTACGGCCGAGTTCGAGCGTGCCAGGTAGCGTTGAATCGCCAGCGCCAGCGCATTGCTGAATTCCGCGGTTGCATCGGTGTAATCCAGATCCAGGTCGTCGACCAGGTCTTCGCGGGCCAGCGCTGCAATAATCTCGTGACGGTCCCGTTGTCGAAGGTGCAGTTGTTGCCGTTGGAATTCGCCCGATGGATACAGGTCAAGCTCTTCCAGCAGTTGCAGGTCGGTGCCGCGCCAGAAGCCGCACAAAGTCGGTAAGTCGTGCGACCCGGCGGTACACAACGCGTGACGTGGATAGTCGGCGGGCGCTTTCATCGTGCCGCGCTCCCAGTCCTTTTCAAAGCGGAAAATGCGATAGGAGAAAATGCGGTTGGCGTGAAGCGCATGGCGCACCTCGTCGGGCACGGTGCCCAGGTCTTCACCGATGATCAGGCAGCGATTGCGCTGACTTTCGAGCGCGAGTATGCCGAGCAGGTCGTCGAACGGGTAGGCGACGTAGCTGCCCCGCTCTGGCAAGCATTCGGGCGGCACCCAGAATAGCCGCATCAAACCCATGACATGGTCGATGCGCAACGCGCCGGCGTCGCGCATATTAGCGCGCAGGGTTCTGATGAACGGACGGTAGGCCTGCTCCCGCAGGGCCTGCGGGAGCGGTGCCGGCAACCCCCAGTTCTGCCCGCGCAAGTTGAAATCGTCGGGCGGCGCACCGACGCCCATGTCGAGTGCGTAGAGCGACTGCTCGGACCAGCATTGTGCCGAGGAACTGGCGTTAGCGACGGCGAGATCGCGGTAGATGCCGAGACACAGGCCGCGCGCTTCGCAGTTTTTCTGGATAGCCGACAACTGCGCCGCGGCATTCCATTGCAGGTATTGATGGAATTCGATTTCGTCGGCGTGCTCGACAGCCCAGTTTGCAACCGCCTGCGAGTTGGGGTCGCGATAGGCGTCCGGCCATTGCTGCCAGTTGTCCATGTTACCGTCCTGCCGATGAAACTGTTCCTGCAGGGCTTCGAACAGGGCGAATTTGAACAGATCCTCGCCGCCTTCACTGGTGAATCGACGAAACTCCTCGAGCCTGGCCGAGGCGCCTGCGCGATGCGCCTGCTTGAATGTCCGGTAAAGGGCCTGCAACAGGGGCAGCTTGGCGGCCCAGACGCCGCTGTAGTCGATCAAATCAGAGGCGCGTAGCGCGCGCAGGCGTTGCTGGAATCCATCGGCCGCGACCTGTTGCGCCAACGTTTCGTCCTCGTCGAATTCAACGATGGCTTCGATATCCAGATAAACCGGATTGAGGAAGTCACGGCTCGATGGACTGTAGGGGCTCGCATCTTCCGGTAAGTGCGGGAACAGTGCATGCAGCGGGTTCAGCCCGATCACCTCGACTCCCAGCGGGGCGAGCCTGTCGACTAGCGTTCCAAGGTCGGTGAAATCACCGATGCCCCAGTTGCGCTGCGAGCGTAACGCGTACAGCTGCAGGCTAACGCCCCAGATCTTCCTGCCCTCTTCGAGAGCGGGTGGCAGGTAACAGGTTTGCGGTGCGATGATGACCGTGGACCGCATGACCCCGGCGCCGGGGAGGAACAGCATGAAGCGGTGATAACCGGGCTGGTCGATGCCGGGCAGTTCGAGTTCGAAACGCAGCAGGTGTTTCCCATCGAGCAGGGTTTCGTCGAGCGCATCGGCGAAATCAAATTCGATGTCGCCCTCATGACATCGACCGTTTTCCTCGCGTAACTCCCAGCGGAATACCTGTCCTAGCCGGGCCGCGTCGAGCTTCAGATCGAGGCGCAGCGGCAGGCTCTGTTGCCGGAACACCTGCACCGGCGCCAGCGCGGGCTGCCATTGCAGGGCCTCCAGTTGGCGCAGCCGGGCCTCGACCTGTTCATCGTTATCGACCGCGTAACCCAGCGCCGCAAGCAGGGCTTGCCTCGCGATCATGTCCGGTTCATGGCGTTCGCCGCGAATATCGTAATATTCGAGCGTGATACCACAGCTCCGGCACAGGGCGTCGAATTGCTGGTGGTCGTTTATCGGCATGACAGCGTTGCGGCGGATCGAGCGCGGTCAGTGTGGGCAGACTTGTCGGGCAGCGGGCAGTTCACCACTGGAATCCGTTTCGTCCTGTTCGATTTTGAGTCATTTATCCACTTCCTCGATCAACAAGCCGCGAGATGACACAGATGGAGCGCTGCGATAAAACGCTGCCCTGGATGTTAACCGGCGCTCCGTCCGATATTGGCGCATCGTTAGAATCTTCTTCCTGCCCTAGATTTGCAACTCGAACAGCTGCACCGAACGCGCTTCGATCTCTACCGGAGCCTGTCCGCTTACGGCAGGATTCCTGTCCGCCGTGGTGAATACGCAGCACCAGTGAAACGGGCTCTGCGGCAGCACGAAATCAACCGCCGTCGCCGCGGCGTTGAACACGATTACCAGTGCGGCCTCTTTTTCCTCGTCAATCGATGGATCCCGCGCCCGCATTCTGTCGGCTGCGAGCAGCATGGCGAGGAATTTCTGCTCGTGGTCGTGCCAGTCGACATCGCGCATCGGTTTTCCGTCCGTGCGCAGCCAGAGAATATCGGCGAAACCGCTGGGCTCGAAGCGCTCCTCGCCGTGCACGAAGCGGTCGCGGTGCAGCAGCGGGTAATCGTTGCGCAAGCGGATCAGTCGACGAACAAATTCGAGCATCTCGGCTTCAGTTTCGAGCGCCGTCCAGTCCTGCCAGGTGATTGCATTGTCCTGGCAATAAGCATTGTTGTTCCCCTGCTGGCTGCGCCCGAGTTCATCCCCGGCAAGCAGCATCGGCGTGCCCTGCGCGAGCAACAGGGTCGCCAGCAGGTTCTTGCGCTGGCGTTTTCGCAACGCGTTGATGTCGGCAGCGTCGCTCGGGCCCTCGACCCCGTAGTTACAGCTGAAATTCGCATGGTGACCATCGTTGTTGTTCTCGCCATTAGCCTGGTTGTGCCGTTGCTGGTAACTAACCAGGTCTGCGAGGGTAAATCCGTCGTGGCTGGTGACCAGGTTTATGCTGGCCGACGGACGCCGGTCATTATGCTCGAACAGGTCGCTGGAACCATGCAGGCTGCGCGCGAGTTCGGGTAACAGTCCGCGCTCACCGTTCCAGTAGCGGCGGACACAATCGCGAAAGCGGTCGTTCCATTCCGCCCAGCCCGGAGGGAAAGCGCCCAGCTGATAACCGCCCGGGCCGATATCCCAGGGTTCGGCGATGAGTTTTACCCGCGACAGCACCGGGTCCTCGCGAATCGCCTGGAAAAAGGCGCCGTTGCTGGCGAAGCCATGGGCTTCGCGGCCCAGGCTGACGGCGAGATCGAATCGAAAGCCGTCGACATGCATGTCAATCACCCAGTGACGCAGGCTGTCGAGCACCATTTGCAGCACTCGCGGGTGATTCAGGTTGAGGGTATTGCCGCAACCGCTATCGTTGATATAGACGCGCCTGTCTGTGTCGGCGAGACGGTAGTAGCTGGCATTATCGATGCCGCGAAAGCAAATTGTCGGACCTGATTGATCCCCTTCGGCGGTATGGTTGTAAACCACGTCGATAATGACCTCGATGCCGGCCTCGTGCAGTCGCTTCACCATGCGCTTGAATTCGTTGCGATCGCCGCTGGCGAGGTAACGCGGTTCGACCGCAAAGAAACCGATGCTGTTGTAACCCCAGTAGTTGGTCATGCCCTTTTTGACGAGAAAGTGATCGTCGATGAAGGCATGAACCGGCATCAGCTCGATTGCGGTGACACCGAGTTGCTGTAGATACCTGACGACGCTGTCGCTTGCCAGCCCGGCAAAACTGCCGCGATCTTTCTCATCGATGTCGGGATGCAGGCGCGTAAAGCCGCGCACGTGGGCCTCGTAAATTATCGTTTGTGCCCAGGGAATTTCTGGTGGCCTGTCGTGGCCCCAGTCGAAAGCCTCGTCGACGACCACGGCCTTGGGTACGAACGCGGCGCTATCACGATGGTCGTGACTCAAATCCTGTGCCTCGTCACGCAGATCGTAGCCGTAAACCGGATCCGCCCAGTCGAGTCGGCCGACAATCTGCCTGGCGTAAGGGTCGAGCAACAGCTTGTTCGGGTTGAAGCGATGTCCCTTGCCTGGTCGGTATGGGCCATGCACGCGATAGCCATATACGGCTCCCGGGCCGTAACCGGGCAGGTAAGCATGCCAGACATCGCCGCTTTGCTCGAGTTCGACCCGTTCGATTTCGCGCTCGCCGCCACTGTCGAAGAGACAGAGTTCCACTTTCTCCGCGTGCGCCGAGAACAGCGCGAAGTTGACACCGTGCCCGTCCCAGTTGGCGCCGAGCGGTAGTGGAGTTCCTCGCAGCTTGATCTGGCTCACGTAGATTGGCCTCAGGACCCGGCGGGCGACCCCGGTTCGAGTCGCCAGATGTCGTCGTTGTATTCGCGAATGGTGCGATCGGATGAAAAGCGCCCGCTGGCCGCGGAGTTGAGAATGCTCATTCGCGTCCATTGCTCGCGGTCCTGAAACGCGCTTGCGACCCGTCGTTGCGCGGCAACGAAACCGGCAAAATCCGCGGCCGTCATCCAGGGGTCGTCGGGACTCAGGATAGCGTTGATGATGGGATCGAAGATACCGGGTTCGGACTGGTTGAACTGACCGCTCTGCAGCACCTGCATGACTTCGCGCAAGTCATCGTCGGCGGCGACGATCGCCGCCGGATCGTAGTCGCTGCGCGTTTGCGCGACCTGCGCCGCGTTCAACCCGAAAAGGAAAAAGTTTTCCTCACCTACCGCTTCGCGGATCTCGATGTTGGCACCGTCGAGGGTGCCGATAGTGAGCGCGCCATTGATCATGAACTTCATGTTGCCGGTACCGGACGCCTCCTTGCCCGCTGTCGAGATCTGCTCGGAGAGGTCGCAACCGGGGCAGATGGTCTCCATCGTGCTGACATTGTAGTTGGGCAGGAAAACCAGGCGCAACAGGCCGCGGGTGCGGGGATCCGAGTTCACCACCCGGGCGACGTTGTTGATCAGCTTGATAATGGTCTTGGCCATGAAATAACCGGGCGCGGCCTTGCCGCCGATCAGCACGCAGCGCGGTGTCCAGTCGGCGGTATCGCCGTGGTGAATTCGTTGCAGCAAATGGATGACATGCAGCACATTCAACAGTTGCCGCTTGTACTCGTGAATGCGTTTAACCTGGACGTCGAAAATAGCGTCAGGGTCGAGGTCGACGTCACAGGCCTGCTTTACCAGCGCCGTGACTTTCAGCTTGTTGGCCTGTTTTACCGAGTGCCAGGATTCGCGGAACTCGGCGTTCTCGGCCAGCGGCGTGAGGCGGCTCAACTGGTCGAGATCGGTAACCCAGCCGTCGCCAATGTTGTCGCTAATCAATTGCGCAAGCCCGGGATTACAGGCCCTGAGCCAGCGCCGCTGGGTAACGCCATTGGTCTTGTTGTTGAAGCGCTCGGGCCAGAGCGCGTGAAAATCACGAAACAGCCCCTGTTTCAGCAGCTGCGAATGCAGTTCGGCGACGCCGTTAACCGAGTAACTGCCGACGATGGCGAGGTGGGCCATGCGCACCATCGGTTCGTGACCCTGCTCGATGATCGCCATGCGCTCGCGGTAGTGGTCGCCGTCAGGCCAGTGTTGCGCGATTTCAGCCTGGAAGCGATTATCGATTTCGCGCACGATTTCGAGCACCCGCGGCACCAGTTGCTCGAACAGACGCACCGACCAGCGTTCCAGCGCTTCGGGCAGCAGGGTATGGTTGGTGTATGCCATGCAGTTGCTGGTGATTTTCCAGGCCGCGTCCCATTCGAGACCGTGCACGTCGATCAACAGGCGCATCAATTCGGCGACGGCAATGCTCGGATGGGTGTCGTTTAACTGGAAACAGTGTTTCTCGGCAAACCGATCGAAATTATTGCCGTGACGCCTCAGCCACTGCCGCAACACATCCTTCAGACTTGCCGAGGCGAGAAAATATTGCTGGCGCAGGCGCAGTTCCTTGCCGTTTTCGCTGCTGTCGTTCGGATACAGCACCATGGTGATGTTTTCCGCCGCCGTGCGCGCGGCCACCGCCTCGGTATAGCTGCCGGCGTTGAACTCATCGAGATCGAATTCATCGGTTGCGACCGCCGACCACAGGCGCAGGGTGTTGACCGTGCCATTGTGGTAGCCGGGGACCGGAACATCGAAGGGGACAGCCATGACGTCATGGGTATCGACCCAGTGCACCCTGCGTCGGCCTTCCTCGTCGTGAACGTGCTCGGCACGTCCGCCGAAATGCACCGCCTGCGCAAACTCCGGGCGTTCAATTTCCCAGGGGTGGCCGCCACTCAACCAGGGATCGGGTTCTTCCACCTGGTGTCCGTTGACGATATTTTGCCGGAACATGCCGTACTGGTAGCGGATGCCGTAGCCGAGCACCGGCAGGCCCAGCGTTGCGCAACTGTCGAGAAAGCAGGCGGCGAGCCTGCCCAGTCCGCCGTTGCCGAGTCCGGCGTCGTGTTCCTGTTCGGCGATATCCTCCTGGTCGAGACCCAGCTGTTCCAATGCCGCGACGAGTTGAGCGTCCAGGTCAAGGTTTAGCGCCGCGTTGCGCAGGCTGCGGCCGAGCAGGTATTCCATCGACAGGTAACAGACACGGCGGTAGTCGTGCTGTTCGTAGCGATGCCGGGTCTGGTTGCTGGCTTCCATCAGGCGGTCGCGCAGGGTCATGGCGAGCGCAATAAACTCGTAGTGCGGGGTGCTCTGGAAAGCGTCCCGCCCCAGGGTGTGGTTGAAGTAGCGACAAAAGTCGGTGACCAGGCTGGCGCTGTCGTGTCCGGGCGGTTCCAGCGAACGGATTGCTGTTGATTTCTTCCAGTTCATAGTTACAGGTTATAGATGTGGTTGATTGATTATTCGTGTGCCAGGATCAGGGTCGCCAGCGGTGGCAGCACCAGATTGAGCGAATGGGCGCGTCCGTGGGCAGCGATCTCGTCCGCATGGACGACACCGAGATTACCGGTACCGCTGCCGCCATAGGCCTCGGCGTCGCTGTTGATGCGCTCGTGGTAGCGGCCCCCAAGCGGCACGCCGATGCGATAGTCGTACCTGACCACGGGGGTCATGTTACACACCGCGATGACCATGTTCTGCGGGTTCGAACCGCGCCGCAGAAACGCGATCACGCACTGCTGGTTATCGCTGCAATCGATCCATTCGAAGCCCTCGGCGCTGGCGTCTTTTTCATACAGCGCCGCGGTATCGCGGTAAAACCGGTTCAGGTCTCGAACCAGCAGGCTTATTCCGGCGTGCTCGGGCTGTTCGAGGAGGTGCCAGTCGAGCGAGGCATTGTGATTCCATTCGCGTCGCTGCGCGAACTCGCCGCCCATGAACAGCAGTTTCTTGCCCGGGTGCGCGTACATGAAACTGTAGTATAGCCGCAGGTTGGCGAAAGCCTGCCAGTCATCCCCGGGCATGCGCGCAATCATCGATCCTTTGCCATGCACGACCTCGTCGTGCGATAGCGGCAGGATAAAGTTTTCGCTGAAGGCGTAGAGCAGGCCGAAGGTCAACCTGTCCTGATGATAGCGCCGATACACCGGGTCTTCGCTGAAGTAGGACAGGCTGTCGTGCATCCAGCCCATGTTCCACTTGTAACTGAAGCCCAGCCCCCCGCGGTATACCGGGTGTGAAACCCCTGCCCAGGCGGTCGACTCCTCGGCAATGGTGACCGCGCCGGCGGCATGCACCTGTTCATTCATCCGGCGCAGGAATTCTACCGCCTCGAGGTTTTCATTGCCGCCGAACCGATTGGGGATCCATTCGCCGGGTTGGCGCGAGTAATCCAGGTATAGCATCGAGGCGACCGCGTCGACGCGCAACGCATCGACGTGGTATTCCTCGACCCAGAACAGCGCATTGGCGATCAGGTAGTTGACGACCTCGGGGCGGCCGAAATTGAAAATCAGCGTGCCCCAGTCGGGATGAGCGCCCTGGCGTGGATCGGCATGCTCGTACAGGTGAGTGCCGTCGAAGCGTGCGAGGCCAACATCGTCGCGCGGAAAATGTGCCGGCACCCAGTCCATAATCACGCCGATGCCCTGTTGATGACAGCAGTCGATGAAGTATTTGAAGTCTTCCGGCTTGCCGAAACGGGACGTCGGGGCGAACAGGCCGATCGGCTGGTAACCCCAGGAACCTTCGAAGGGATGCTCGCTGACCGGCAGTACTTCGATATGGGTATAACCCATGCTTTGCACGTAATTCGGCAGGCACGATGCAAGCTCGCGGTAGCTCAGCGACTGGTACCCGTTCACCTGCCGGCGCCATGAACCGAGATGGACTTCGTAAATAGACATCGGTTGATCGAGCGTGCTGCTCGCGCGTCTCGTCTCCATCCAGTCATCGTCCTGCCAGCGGTATTCGTCCTGGTACACGATCGATGCATTGCCCGGTGCCGGTTCCATGTAGCGCGCGAACGGATCGGCCTTGAGCGGCAGGCGGGCGCCTTTGGCGTCGAGGATTTCGTACTTGTAATAGTCGCCGCAACAAAGACCCGGGATAAAAATGTCCCAGACACCATTGCCGGGGTGCAGGCGCATCGGATGGCGGCGGCCGTCCCAGCCATTGAATAGACCGACCACGCTGACCCGGCTTGCGCCGGGCGCCCACACGGCAAAGTGCACGCCTTCGACGGCGTCGATCACGACAGGGTGGGCGCCGAGCTTGTCGGCCAGGTTTCTCAGTTTACCCTCGCGCATAAGGTGGCGGTCGAGGTCACCGAGCGGCGATGCAAACCGGTAGGGGTCATCGATAACATGACTGTGTTCTGCTTCGAACAGGCGTAACCGGTAGGGCACCATCGGCAGCGCCAGTCGCGCCTCGAACAGGCCATCGGGGTGAACCGGTTTCATCTGCGCCAGCACGCCGCCGTCGACGTCGAGCACTTCCACCGCCTGTGCCTGTGGCTGCCAGCTGCGCACGGTCCAGTTTTCGCCAGCACCGTGAGGTCCCAGAATTTTGAACGGGTCGCCGTTTCGCCCCTGGACGATGGATGCGTAACTGGATTCGAGGGTCGTCATTCTACTGGCGGCTCATTCGATTCGGTAAAGCTGCCGCAGGTAGGCATCGATGCTGTCGCTCCAGGTAAACCTGGCCGCGGCCGCCGCTTTGCGCATGTTTCGCCACTTTGCGGATTGCTTGCGATGCTGGGTTAGCGCACGCTGCAGCGTTGCCACCAGCGCATCGGCCTGCTCGGTCGGATTCTTCCCGGTGAAGACAAAGCCGGTGCGGTTATCGACGATGGTGTCGCGCAGTCCGCCGACCCAATGTACCAGGCAGGGTTGCCCGGCGCGCAGCGCCAGCATCTGGCTGATGCCGCAGGGCTCGAAGGAACTGGGCATGAAAAACAGGTCGCCCTGGCGGTAAAGGCTGTCGGCGATTTGATCGGAAAACCCGCGCAGGAATACGAAATTGTCGTAGATCGCGGCGGACTCGCATAAAAACTGTTCGTAGTCGGAATCGCCGCTACCGACCATGAGCATGACGCCATCGTCGCCAAGCGCTTCCAGCGCGGCGTGCAGCGCCGCTTGCCCGGAGCTGGTGGGCTCGCGCATCAACCCGACTTTCTGTCCGGTGACCCGGCCGACGCTGGTCAGTATCATTGCCGGGCGTTCGTCGGTCAGTCGCTGCAGCGCATGATGCGCGATGAAATGCGCGCTGGCGAGCGCCCGATCGCGGCTTGCCCAGCGCAGTACCAATTTGCGCATCTGGCGTAACAGTGCCGGCCAGTCGCCAGCCTTCGGCGCGCTTCCTTGCGGGTACTCGCAACCGTTGAGGATGCCGAACAGGCGCTTTTGCTCGCTCGCATCGCGCAGATCGTTCTCCAGGCGTTCGCCACCGAAAAAGCCATGGGCAGGATCACTCGGTAGCAGGATTTCTTTGGCGTAGCTCGGAGATACCGTGTGCACCGCGTCAGCCATGCGAATCGCGGCCGCTACCGGATTGACGCAATCGGACCATTGCGGATCGGCCAGCGTTCGCCGATCGTATTTTAACCCCGGATACCACCGCTCGAGCGACGAGTCATTGCCGCCGAAGGGGCGAATGCCCTGGATTGCGAGGTTATGAATGCTGTAGACGCAGCGCAGCGACTGCAGCGCGCGAAAGGACGGATCGTAGCGGCGCAGGATCAGCAGGAAGGCCGCGTGCCAGTCATGCAGGTGCAGCGCGTCGACGGCTTCGAAGCTGCCCTTGCTGATGCCTTCGGCAACGCCCAGGCAAAACAGCGCGAATTTGCTGGCGTCGGTTTCGAACGGATGCCCGGGTGGGTCGTCGCAGTAGATCCGCCCGGCGCCACAGCTGCTGAACAGCGGATGCTCGATCACGTAGTGGCGCACCGCCGGGGAGCTTTCTATACCATCCAGGCGGAACAGATCGAGGCTGTGCGCTGTGCCGCCGAAGTTGACCTTCAGCCCGGGCAAGCGCTGTGCGCCGGGGAGCCGGTGAAATACCCCGTAAGCCGGCGTCACCACGGACACCGCGCAGTCGCGTTGCGCCAGGGCTGTCGGAACCTCACGCACCACGTCGCCGATGCCGCCGACCTTGCCACCCGGCAGGGCACCGTTCTCCGCGGCGACCATCAGTATGTGCGTCATCAGGTCACCACGTCCGGGTGCGCGCGGCCGGTGTAATGCTCGATCCTCGCGATTTCGAGCGAAAGTCTGATCAAATCGTCAAGCGCGGCCTGTGGATCCTCGGACTGTCGAGCGGGGTCGGTTTCGTGATCTTCAATATATACCCGCAGGGTGGCGCCTTCGGTGCCGGTGCCGGACAGGCGGTAAACGATGCGCGCACCGCCGTGAAACAGCAGCCGCAGGCCCTGGTGGTGGCTGCTGCTGCCGTCGACCGGATCGGTGTAGCTGAAGTCGTCGGCGAGCTCGATTTCGTAGTCGCCGAAACGCCGCCCCGTCAGTTTACGGGTTTGCCGGCGCAGCCTCTCGATCAGCGTTTGCGCCGAATCGCTGGCCACGGCTTCGTAGTCATGCCGCGTGTAATAATCGCGCCCGTAAACAGACCAGTGCCGGTGCAGGATATCGGCCACCGATTCACCCCGCGCGGCGAGAATGTTGAGCCAGAACAGGACGGCCCAGAGACCGTCCTTCTCGCGCACGTGATCGGAACCGGTGCCGAAAGACTCCTCCCCGCAGAGTGTGATTTCGCCAGCATCCAGCAGGTTGCCGAAAAATTTCCAGCCGGTGGGCGTTTCGAAGCAGGGAATATCGAGTTTTGCCGCAACCCGGTCCACGGCCTGGCTGGTCGGCATCGAACGGGCCACGCCGGAAAGCCCCCGGGCATAACCCGGCGCCAGTTCGGCGTTGGCCGTCAATACCGCGAGGCTATCGCTCGGGGTAACGTAAAAATTTGCGCCCAGAATCATGTTTCGATCGCCATCGCCATCCGATGCTGCACCGAAATCGGCGGCGCCCTCACCGGTCATGTGCCGCCGTAATTCCTGCGCGTGTGTGAGATTGGGGTCAGGGTGTTCGCCACCGAAATCCGGCAGCGGCGAGCATCGCAGCAGGCTGCCGGTGGGTGCTCCCAGTCGTTGTTGCAGGATGCGCTCGGCGTATGGTCCGGTGACCGCATTCATCGCGTCGAAGCGAAGCCGGAACGAACCTCCGGCAAGCAATTCGCGGATGCGTTGAAAGTCGAACAATTGTTCCATCAAGTCTGCGTAATCATCGACCGGATCGATGATTTCTATGTGCATGTCACCGAGTAGCCTGCTGCCGATCTGGTCGAGATCGACGTCGGCCGACTCCAGCACGTGGTAGCACTCGATGCGTCGGCTTTGCGCAAAAATGGCCTCGGTCAGTTCCTCGTTTGCCGGTCCACCGTTGGCGGCGTTGAACTTGATGCCGAAATCGGCATCCGCTCCTCCCGGGTTGTGACTGGCGGACAGGATGATGCCGCCGAACGCCTGATATTTGCGAATGATGCAAGACGCGGCCGGAGTCGACAGCAATCCCTGGCGCCCCGCAATGATGCGGTCGAAACCGTTGGCTGCCGCCATCTTGATGATGGTCTGCATGGCCTCGTTGTTGTAAAAGCGGCCGTCACCGCCGACGACGAGAGTTTTATCGGTGAGGTCTTGAGCGGTGTCTGCAGTGGCATTGAAAATCGACTGCACGAAGTTTTCCAGGTAATGTGCCTGCTGGAACACGCGCACCTTTTTGCGTAACCCCGAAGTCCCGGGTTTCTGGTCGCTGAAAGGAGTGCTGGCGACTGTCTTGCGATACATAACTGCAGTTTACCTGTGCTCGTGGGTAGATTGGCCCAGCATATCGGGTGTCACCAGTACCACGCCTTTCGGGGTAACGCGAAAACCGTTTGCCCTGTCCTGCTCGTTGTCTTCGCCGATCACCATACCCGGGCTGATGGTGCAACCGCGATCGATGATGGTTTTGTTGAGGCGCGCATTGCGGCCGATTTCGACGTCCGGCAGGATGACGCTGTTGCTAATTTCCCCGTAGGAGTGAACGCGCACATTCGAGAATAGCAGCGACGATGTTACCCGTGAACCCGAAATCACGCATCCACCCGAGACCATCGAATCGGTAGCCATCCCGCGCCGATCATCGCGATCAAATACGAACTTGGCCGGCGGTAATTGTACCTGGTGGGTCAGAATAGGCCATTCCTGGTCGTACAGGTTCAACTCTGGCGTGACGTTGACCAGTTCCATGTTGGCTTCCCAGAACGCATCCAGCGTACCGACATCGCGCCAGTATATGGGCTCGCCGGATTCCTTGTCGCGAAACGGGTAGGCGTAGACCCGGTATTTGTCGATTATCGACGGAATGATGTCCTTGCCGAAATCGTGGCTCGATGCTGGGTCGTCGGCATCCTTGATCAATTGCTCGTAAAGAAAATCGGTGTTGAACAGGTAGTTTCCCATCGATGCGAGACAGAATCCCGGTCGGCCTGGCATGGGCGCCGGATTCTCGGGTTTTTCATTGAATTCGATGATGCGGCCGGCTTCATCGATGGTCATTACGCCGAATGCGCCGGCGGCTTCCTCGAGCGGCACTTCGAGACAGGCTATCGTCATGTCGGCCTTGTTGTTGTAGTGCACCGCGATCATGTCGCCATAGTCCATTTTGTAAATATGGTCGCCCGACAGGATCAGTACGTAACTTGGATTGTGGGTGCGCAGTATGTCGAGATTCTGGTACAGCGCGTCCGCGGTCCCCTGGTACCACTCGCCGCCGGCGCGCTGCGACGCGGGCAGTATTTCGACGAATTCGTCGAGCTCGCTATTGAACCCGTTCCAGCCGCGCACCAGGTGGCGAATCAGCGAGTGCGCCTTGTACTGGGTTAGAACACCAATTCGGCGAATGCCCGAGTTGATGCAGTTGGAAAGCGGGAAATCGATTAGGCGAAATTTACCACCGAAAGGCACGGCCGGCTTGGCGCGCCATTCGGTCAATTCATGAAGCCGTGAACCGCGCCCTCCGGCGAGTACCAGCGCCAGGGTTTCGCGGGTGATTCGACTGACGAAACGGGTATTCTTCTGAGTTTTCATAATTGATTTCACGTTTGTCCTGAAGTTCGATTAAGACCGGTCACTACCCGGCACGAAGTCGACCGGCAGTTCACCGAGGTAAATAACGTCGCTCATTGTCTTTTTTCTCGGTTCTTCCAATCTGTGTCCGGGAACGGGTGTGGTCGTGTTCCATTCTCTCTCAAGGTATGTGGTAACACTATAGCAAGTAGACGATTTTGATGTGCTATTGCACCCTCGTGGGGCGGAAGCCCGGGGATCTTTACCGGGCGTCCATACCCGCGTCGCCTGGCTGGATGTGTTGCGCGGCCATAAAACCTTCGACCGGGAGATAAATGATCCGGCAGTAGTTCGATTTGGGTATCTGGCCCGCGGCAGGAGACAGCTGGAATATCGGTTCGGGAGTTCCGATCAGAGTGCCGCGATCGAGGGGGTGGTATCAAGGAATTCTGCCCGCCTTAACTTTTGGCTCCCGACCGCCTCGTATTGAGGGGAGGAAAGGAGGCGGAGAGGTCAATCTTTGATTCTTCTACTCACTTTTCTTATCCCGGGCAAAAAAAAGGGCTGCGATTGCAGCCCTTTCTCAGCCTAAAGTGACTGTAACTAGAAGCTGTAGGCGACGCCGAAAAAGGCAACCGTATAGGTATCGGAATCCCCAACCGGGCTATCCTCGATTTCATCGTCCAGCATTGTGCTGTTCACACCGTAAAGGAGCTTCCAGTCCTCGTTAAGGGTTTGAATCGCGAACAGGCCAACGGTTACGTTGGTTGCCGAATCGTTGTCCAGTGAACTCCTGTCCCCGTACCACTGGTAATTGACCTCGTCTTCACCCAGATATTCGACGGCGAGTTTAGCCACCACGACAAATTTCTCCGACTGCATCAGGTTGTAGCGCAAATCGAGCATCCCGTTGATGTCTTCTCCCGAAGTGACCCTGGCTTCGGCAGTAAATCTGTCCATTTTGTAGCGGGCGTTGATACCGGGTTCTATCGTGTTATTGGGCTCATCGAATCCTGACGGAAGTGGTTTGCGGTCATCGATGCTGTCGTCGTCGTTATCCCATGCTTTAGGACGAATCTGCGCGATGGCGCCCATGCGGAAATTGTCGCTCGGCTTCCACAGCCACCAGCCTGCGGTGTTGATCTTGAAGTAGGCCGTATCCTTGTAATCCACGATAATGATGGGCGCTCCGGCGGCTTCGTAGTCGTCGCTACCCCAGTACTCGGGTTTGCCTAGAACCGCGGCGCCGACCATTCCCGACCAGTCCTTTTCGCCTTTGGCGCCATCTTCGGTGGGAACCGATTCCATGCCTGAAAGTGCCCCACCGGCAAAAGCAAGACTGCTCACGCTTCCCAGAACTACCGCAGACAATATCACTGGTATCGTTTTTCCTGAAAATTTCATTTATGTACTGAGCCTCATGTTGGTAATCTGAACGGATGTTGGGCAAGAACATCGATTGTCCAAGTGGAAGAAAGCAGACTACGAGAGTCCCTGAGTTCAACTGGCGGAATTTTACCCGAATTCAAGATAACCTGCATGTCTTTTCGAGCCACGATGCCGGTTTTGCCAGATTGCAGAATTACGGCTGCCCCGAGTAACGCGGTTGTGATGGAGTTTTTTCTCGAAGCAGGGCCGCCAGCATGATGCGCTCGATCAGAGATTATTTCGGCGAATAGAGTTTGGGTTGAGGAAAAGATTGCACAAAGAATGCGATCGCGGCGTCAAATTTTTTGTCGAAGATCACAGGATTGCGGGTCGTAATCCACTATGGTTAGGTGTGTTGCTGGTGAGGAGAAAGATGAAAATACTCGATGCCGATGAAGTTATCAAAACGCTCGGTTGGGAATATTTGCACGAATTGTCTACCTTTGGTGCGCTGTCGGATGCAGTTGTTTCGAAACTGTTGCACGATGGCGTTATCCGTCATTATGAAAGAGGCGAGTATGTAAGCCACGTCGACAAAATCGCGGATAGTTTCCAGATTGTGTTGCGCGGCTGCATCGCCTTTTACCGGCATTTTGACGACTGTGACGTGTTGACCCGCTACTTTCACCAGGGTGAGCAAATGGGCTTCGACCAGATGATTGGCCTGTTGATGCAAAACGGCACCGATGTGGCCGTCGAGGAAAGCCTGGTTGTGGAGGTCAGCAGTGCGCAATTTTCCAGATTGCACGTCGATTTCCCGGCCGATTTTGGCTTATTGATGATAAATCTGGCGCGTGAGCTGGCGCGCGAAATCGAGATATTGGAGAATGTGATCGGTAAAGGCACCGGTTGGCGGGAGGAGCAATGAATCGATACGGGTGGTTATTAGTCTTACTGATCTACCAGTCACCGGGATTTTCCCAGCAAGCTGTCACGCCCCAGCCAGGCGCTGAGTCAGCGATTGGTTTCGCTACGGTGCAGGACGCTTATGACGCCTTGAGCGCGGACCCGACGGCAAAGAAGAGCGAATTCGACGGCTGGACGATTTTCAACCAGAAACTCGACGGCAAATACATCATCTGGTCGTTTACCCCGATCGACCACCCGGTGCATCCGACCGCTGTGCGTCGCGAAGTGGTGAAAAAGGATGGCGAGGTTTATATCACCATGGATATGCTGTGCTATTCCAGCCGCCTGGACTGCGACAAGCTCATCGAACAGTTCAAACAGATCAACCAGAATCTGCAACAGCGGCTTGCCTCCGAAACCGGATCCTGAGCGGCCCGTCAATTGCCGTGCCAGCGCGCGTAACGCGAAACCATGTCCGGCCTTTACCAGCAAAGCCTGATCGAAACGCTGCGCCTGGGTGTGGTCGGTCTGCTCGATCAGTGGCAGCTGTCCGGCGCCACCCGCCTGTCGCTGTTGTGCGTTTCGGAAAACGCAACCTTCCGCGCGGATGATCCGGCGCGCGAGCGACCGCTGGTGATTCGGGTGCATCGACCGGGTTACCACAGCGTCGACGAGATCAAATCGGAACTCGACTGGATCATGGCCCTGCGTGCGCAGTCTGTCCTGCATACCCCGCGGCCGGTAGCGACGCGCAGCGGCGATTTGATCGCCGGATTCGACCACGACGGTGCGACACGCCAGGTCGTCGCCTTCGAGTTCGCAAGCGGCCGCGAACCCGACGCAAGCGGCGACTTGAGTGCCGGATTCGAGCAGTTGGGAATGCTCACCGCCAATCTGCATCGGCACTCGCGGGAATGGCCTCGCCCAGCGGGTTTCGAGCGCAAGACCTGGAATTTTGACACCACGATCGGCGCGCGGCCGCATTGGGGTGACTGGCGCGAAGCGCCGGGATTGTCGGTAGCTGGAGCGAACCTGCTGCAACGCTGCGTCGACCGTTTGCGTGACGAACTCGAGGCCTTTGGCGACAGCGAGGATCGCTTCGGGCTGATTCACGCCGACCTGCGCCTGGCAAACCTGCTGGTCGACGCTGAGCGCCTGACGGTGATCGATTTCGACGATTGTGGATTTGGCTGGTACCTGTACGACTTTGCGGCGGCGATCAGTTTCATCGAAACCTCGCCGCAGATTCCTGCCCTGCAACAATCCTGGGCGACGGGATATAAAAGTGTTTCTCCGTTGTCGCGGGACGAAGAAAATGCCCTGCCGATGTTCGTCATGCTGCGCCGGATCCTGTTGACCGCCTGGATCGGCAGCCACCCCGAAACTCCAACCGCGACCAGCCTCGGCAGCGCTTACACCGGGGCGACGGTCGCGCTTGCCGAGGCCTATCTGGACCGTGATTGATGCGTTACGCCGTTAGACGGTTCACCGCCTGGTAGAAGCGATCCGGCATGACCACCAGCTTGCCGACATAGCGTTTGGCGATGAAGTCGCGCTGCGCGCGATGAAACTCGCTGAGCGGGTAGGTCGCGAACAGGTTGGCGCTGATCTTGCCCGCTTCGATATAGCCTAACAGTCGCAGGAACGCCGCGCGCGTGCCCTGTGACGATCCGTGAATTTGCAGGTGTTTCAGGTAAACCGTGCGCAGATCGAGCTCCACCACCGCGCCGCCAAAGGCGCCGGCAGTGGTGTAACGTCCCTCGGGGCGCAGCAAGTTGATCAAGTCCTTGAACAGTGGTCCCGCGACCACGTCGGCGACCACGTCGATGTGCTCGCCCATCAGCATCGACTGAACCTGCGCAACCCAGTCGCCGTCGTCGCGCAGTGCGATGCCCTCGGCACCGAGCGCCCGCACCGCGTCGGCCTTGTCGCTGCTGGTAATCGCGTAAGGGATTGCGCCACGCGCGCGGCACAGCTGGATCAGGGCGCCGCCGACACCCCCGGCCGCGCCGCTGATGAGCACGCGCTCGCCGCTTGCCACCGCGGCGCGGTCGAGCATGTGCTCCGCGGTCAGGTAAGCGCAGCAAAAGGTGGCCAGTTCGGCGTCGCTCATCGGGCTGTCGATGCGGTGGGCATTTTCCGCCGGTACCGCGCAGTATTCGGCGTAACCGCCATCGCGTCCGTGGCCGATGTAGTCGATGTCAGCGAGGCTTATGCCGTCGCCGTTATAGATGCTGAAATCGACGATAACGCGCTCGCCGATCCTCGCAGAATCCACGCCGGCACCGACGGCGACGATTTCGCCGACGGTGTCGGTTCCCTGGATGCGGGGGAATTCTAGTGTTGCCTTGCCGCGACGCCACGAGGCGACAGCCTGCGGGTCCTCGTCGGTGCCGTAGGCGCCCTGGCGCACCCAGACATCGGTGTTGTTCATGCCGCAGGCGTGCACTTCGATCAGGACTTCGTCAGCGCCAACAGATGGAATCGGGCAGTCCCGGTATTCGAGCTTGTCGAGATCACCATGGCCGGTGAGGACCACCGCCTTCATGCTGTCGGGAATGGGTTTCATGGCCTATCCTTATTTGTCTTTGGGTGAATTGGGTATTACACAGGTGGTGGTGAAGTCGACCTGCGGCCGTCCACGCAGCACGCCTGCGTCGCGCATCGCTGTTTCTACGGCGAGCTGCGAGGGTAGGGTGTGATCACCGAGATCGATGTTGGTAATCCGGCCGGTCGTCTGCAGTGTACGCATTAAATTGTCGTTATGTGGGTCGTTATTAATCGTTGGTTGCAACCATTTCTTATTAAAACTCTATTTGTAACAAAATTTCGCCCAGTTTTCATCAGCATCATCCTGGGGTGAAACCACGGGGCCGTCTGTTGACTACAAGGCTTTGCCGGGTTAATAGATGCAGGCCTTTACAGGAATAGATGCAATCAAGTGACTGAACCCATTCGGTTTGCGGTACCGCGCTATCTGCGCAACGCACATCTGCAAACGATACTCAATAGCCAGGGAGCGCGGAAATGGCGTGCGCATGCTCTGCAGCGACAGTTGAATTCGCGCTCGCTGGTGTTGACGGCTGCCGATGGTACACGCCTGCTGGCCGAATTCGATCAGGGCGGGGGCGGCGATTGCTCCACCCTGGTGGTATTGCTGCATGGCTGGGAAGGGTCGAGCCGTTCATCCTACCTCGTGACCACCGCCGCAAGGCTGCTGGCCGAGGGATACGACGTGTTACGCGTCAACCTGCGCGATCACGGTGATTCACACCATCTCAACCGTGAATTGTTCAACTCCACGCGCTCACCCGAGGTTGCCAGCGCATTGCAGGGGTATGTGGATAAGCATGCCTATGCGCGCGTATTTCTCGCCGGGTTTTCTCTGGGTGGCAGTTTCGCCTTGCGCATCGCTGCCGACAGCGGACTGCAACTCGGGCTCGCGGCCTGCGTGGCGGTTTGTCCGCCGATCGACCCGGCGCATGCGATGGATGCGTTGAACACCGGTTTCTTCGTCTACGAGCGCTACTTTTTCCGGCGCTGGGCTCAATCGCTGCGGCGCAAGCTGGACTGTTTTCCTGATCTGGACTACGCAGAGGATCTGGCGAGCGCTCGCTCGCTGGATGATTTGAATCGCCTGTTCATTCCCCGGCACACCATTTACGATCGCGTCGAAGACTACTTCAAAGCCTATTCCCTGGCCGGTGACCGCCTGTCGGCACTGGCGCTACCCGCGCACCTGATTGCCGCCGAAGACGATCCGATTATCCCGGTCGGTGACCTGTCACGGATCGAGCCGAATGCGCATCTGCAGATCGAAATCCAGCGCCATGGTGGGCATTGCGGGTTTATTTGTAACCTGGCCGCAGACAGCTGGGTGGAACATCGGCTGCTGCAGATAGTGCGGCGATATCGTTGAAGCTGCCGCGATGCCGGTTAACGCCGCTTGCTTATCTCCGCCAGCAGGCGCTTTTCCATGGCGCTGATTTCTTCTGAAAGCACGCGTTTCATTTCCAGGCGATCCTCTTTCGCCGATTTGTCTTCATCGCTGTGCATGGCGTTGACGATGATCGCGATAAACAGGTTCAGCATGGTGAAGGTAGTGATCAGGATATACACCACGAAAAAGGCCCAGGCGCCCGGATGCTGTTCCATGACCGGACGCACGATGCCCATCGACCAGCTTTCCAGGGTCATGATCTGGAACAGCGTGTACATGGTATTGCCAAGCGTGCCGAACCACTGGGGAAAGGTCGCGCCATACAGATGAGTACCGACGACCGCGAAGACATAAAAGAACAACAGCATGATGCTGGCCACGGAGGCGATGCCGGGAATTGCCGATAGCAGGCCCTCGATGACCTTGCGCATCGTCGGCACTGTGGACAACAGGCGCAGCACGCGCAGCACGCGCAACGCGCGCAACGCCGAGAACGCCTGGCTGGCGGGAATCAGCGCGATCAGCACCACGGCGGCGTCAAACAGGCTCCAGGGCTGGGTAAAGAAGCGCAGCCGGTAGACGAAAAAACGCAGCAACAGCTCGACCACAAAAGTGTACAGAATGATCTGGTTGGCGAGGGTCAGCCAGTAACCATAGGCCTGCATCAGGGATTTCGATGTCTCCATGCCGAGGATGATGGCGTTGATGACGATCAAGCCGATGATGAATCGTTGCACCACGCGGTGTTCGACGAAGGCCTGAATAGTATCTTTCATATTATTCCCTTGCCGGAAGAGCACTCGGGCTAACCGGCGGTTGATGTTGACGCGGCGATTCTATCGGTAAATCAGGTGACAATATAGATGGTCGCCGAAACAGTAAGTCGGGACGAGAGGTGAGATATGCGGGCTAGGCGAAGGTGAGGTAAATCATGCGCAGCGCCAGCAGGGTGAGCAACCACTTGAGGATGCGGCGGAACAGGGCTTCCGGCACCTGGTAACGAAGGCGCGTGCCGATCAGCGCGCCGACGATGACCGCAGCCGACATGCCGACGATGAGTTGCCAGTACTCGGTGAAGGCAAAACCCAGCAGCGCGAACAGCACGACTTTCGTCAGGTGGGTAAAGGTCGTCATCAGGGCGCCGCTGACGACCAGCGCATCGCGCTGCAGGCCGCGCGCCATCAGCGCCGCCTGGCTCATCGGGCCGGTAGCGCCAACCAGCATGCTGAGGCCTGTCTGGAGCGCGCCGATGACGACGAATTCACCGGGGGGCGGCTTGTTGAACTTCGGCGTCGGACCCCAGACGATGAAGAGGATGTAGGCGGCGATGAACAGCGGTGTGTATTCGAGATTGATTTCTCGGGTGATGCTCGCGGCGATGGCGCCACCGCAGATCGATCCGGCTATGAAGGCGAGCACGAATTCCCAGCGCAGGAAGCGCCAGCCAAACAGTGCGCGACTGGAATTGGCAAACAGTTGGACCACCGCGTGTACCGGTACGATGGCCGCGGCCGGTAAAAAGCCAGGCATGATCGCAATCAATATCATGCCGCCGCCGATTCCGGTGATCGCGGTGAACGTCGAGCTGATACCGGCGATCAGTATCAGCAGGATGTCATTGTTCATGGTGAATCGGGAGGTCGGGCGGAGCGCATCGCTGGCCCGGGCGAGACGGGGGGCGCGTCCGGTAAACAGACGGGTACCGAACGCAGCATCGCAGAACCCTGGAACGGGTTAGTTGTAGCCGAGGATAACGACCTTCTCGACGCCTTCTTCGTCAACCTGGTCGCGCTCGATGTGTTCCAGGCCGTGCTGCTCCTTGTCGACGAAGCGGGGATCTCCGTAATAGGAATTTTCCGGTGGCTTGGCCCATGGCGACGAGATCAGGGTTTCGAACTTCGCTGGCCTCGGTTTGTTACTCATGATTAACCTTTCCTTTATTAATAAGTTAGGAATCTTATTTGCTAACCTACATCCAGTAAGGAGCATAACCCACTGATAGTTAAAAACAAGCAGAAATTCCCTGGTTTTCGCTGCCACTCGAGCGCGTCAGTTCGCCAGTTCCTCGAACAAGTCCATCTGCCCGCTGGCATCGGTCAGATCGATCAGGCGCACGCCAATGCCGAGCAGCCGCACCGGGATCGCGCCGCGCTGCCAGGCTTCGCTGCACAGCATGCGGTAATCGTCGAGCTCGGGGCTGGTTTGCTGGCGCTCGATGGTGGTCTGGCTGAAATCGCAAAACTTCATCTTCAGAAACGAATTCTGGATGCGGTAATCGTTGTCGAGTTTTTGCAGGCGCGGTTGCAGTGACTCGAGCAGGGCCGGTAATTGCTGCAGGCAACTGGACAGGTCGGGCAGATCCCTGTCGTAGGTATTCTCGACACTCACCGATTTGCGCCGCCACTCGGAAACCACCGGACGGCTGTCGATACCGTGCGCGAGCCGATAGATGTGCTCACCGAACAGGCCAAACTTCTGCACGAACTGGAAGATATCGTAGGCGCGCACGTCGGCGCAGGTTTTAATGCCCTGCTGTTGCAGCCGCTCGGCGGTGACCTTGCCGACTCCCCAGATTCGGCTCACCGGGAGCTGTTGTACGAAGTCGTCGACCTGTTGCGGTGTCACCACGAACTGACCGTTGGGCTTGTTGAGGTCGCTGGCGATCTTGGCAATGAACTTGTTGGGGGCGATTCCGGCGGATACGGTGATGCCGATGCGCTCGGCGATGCGCTGGCGGATTTCCTGCGCGATCAGCGTCGCACTGCCGCGGCAGTGGCTGCATCGCGAAACGTCGAGGAAGGCTTCGTCCAGCGACAGCGGTTCGATCAGGTCGGTATAGTCGGCGAATATTTCGTGCATCTGGCGCGAGGCATCGCGATACACCGACATGCGTCCGGGGATCAGGATCAGCTGCGGGCAGCGCTTGACTGCGGTAGCGCTGGCCATCGCCGAGCGCACGCCGAATTTTCGCGCCTCGTAGCTCGCGGTGGCGATGACACCGCGGCGCGTGGGGCTACCGCCCACGGCGATCGCTTTCCCCCGCAACGCGGGGTTATCGCGCACTTCGACCGCTGCGTAGAAGCAGTCGGCGTCGATGTGGATGATTTTGCGGTTGTCGGGTGGCGCCGGATTCACGGTTCGATTGCTTGCTTCGGGCTTCAGGCTGGGTAAAAATCACCGCATTACAGTCGGAGTCCAGCGATGACGGAAAAAGTATTTTACCAAGACAGCTATCAGAAGACACTGACTAGCGAGGTTGTCGAAGTACTCGACGGCGGCGTGTTGCTGGCCGCCACGATCTTTTACCCGCTGGGCGGCGGCCAGCCCGGGGACACTGGCACCCTCAGTATCGGCGGGCGCGACTACAGCGTGGTCGATACGCGTTACGCAGACGATCGCCACAACATTGTGCATTATCTGCAAAGCGACGATCTGAGCGCCATCCACGAGGGCGATGTGGTCGACATGCAGATCGACTGGGAGCGCCGCCATCGACTGATGCGCATGCACAGCAGTATGCACCTGGTGTGCTCACTGATCACGGCGCAGGCGACCGGCGGCTCGGTTGGCGAGCGCGAAAGTCGCCTCGACTTCGACCTGCAGGGCCAGGTGATCGACAGGGAGCAGCTCACCGCCGATCTGAATTCGCTGGTGGCGCAGGCGCTGCCGGTCACGGTTGGCTCGATAACCGACGCCGAACTCGATAAAAATCCCGAACTGGTGCGGACCATGTCGGTGCAACCGCCGCGCGGACACGGGACGGTGCGCACCATTTCGATCGAGAATACGGATTATCAGCCCTGCGGTGGAACGCACGTGCGCAATACCGCCGAGATTGGCGAATTGCTGGTCACCGGCCTCAAGAACAAGGGCCGGCAAAACAAGCGCATCACTATCGCGTTGGTCGAACCCTGATCCACGCTGCGAACCCCTGGCAAGAAACAGGTCCGAACGCGGCTCTGTCGCGTATCCATGGAACGCTAGCCTGCTCATCCCATGTGGAGATTATTTTAGTTGGATTTTCCAGTCAGATTTTTCGCTATCGCGCTCGCCGCCCTGAGCGGTGTTTTCCCGCAGGCCTCGGCAGCGGATGACGCGCAGGCCTGTGCTGCACAGATAGCACAGTGGCTGAACCCTGACGATGGCAGCGTGATTGCATCGAATACCCTGTTCGATCGCCTCGCCGGCAAGTCGATCGTGTTGCTCGGTGAGGTGCATGACAATGCGGCGCATCACCGCTGGCAGCACTACGTCATGGCCGCGCTGCACTCGCGCAATGCCGACATGATAGTCGGCCTGGAAATGCTGCCGCGCAAGGTGCAGGCGGTGCTCGACGACTGGAGCCGCGGCGCGCTCGACGAAGCGGCGTTTCTGCAAGAGTCGCGCTGGCAGGAGCTGTGGGGCTACGATGCGCAGCTGTATCTGCCGCTGCTGCAGTTTACGCGGATGAACCGTCTGCCCACCATGGCGATCAATATCGATCGGGAACTGGTGTCGCAGGTCGGCGCGCGGGGTTGGCGTTCGCTGGATGAATCCGAGCGCATGGGGCTGTCCGACCCGGCCCCTGCCAGTGACGCTTACCGTCGTGAACTCGGCGAGCTCTACGCGTACAAGATGACGCTGGGGATGCATGGGGCGGATGGCGCCGACACTGATATCGAAGTCGACGTAGAGCAAATCATGCAAACCGACGAGTTTGCCAACTTCGTCGATGCACAGCTCACCTGGGATCGCGCCATGGCGGAAGCGCTGGCCGAGGCGCACCGGCTCGATCCGGAGGCAATCGTCGTCGGTATCGTCGGTCGCGGCCACCTGGAGTATGGCTATGGAATTCCGCATCAACTGGCGGACATGGGCATAGACGACGTCGCGGTGCTGCTACCGGTCGACGTGGGCGCGGATTGCGAGGCGCTCGAGGCCGGCCTCGCCGACGCGGTTTTCGTCACGCAAGCGCGCGCAGAGGTCGGTCCTGCTCCGCGCCCGCGGCTCGGTGTGTTGATCGAGAACGCTGCCGACGGGGTGCGCGTGATGGAAGTCGTCGCCGACAGCGTGGCGGAGCAGAGCGGGTTGCAGGCCGATGACATCATCCTGCGCGCCGCCGGATTCGCGACTGCGACGACAACGGCGCTGATCGAGGTGATTCAACGCCAGGCACCGGGCACCTGGTTACCGCTGGCGGTAAGGCGCGACAAGCGCGAACTCGAGGTCATCGCCCGGTTTCCTCAGGACTTCGAATAAGCCTTGAAAGCGTCGATCGAGGGTGGCGCTATTTCCGGCATGGTGCGCTTGCTCGTCCTGCTGCTGGTGAATAGCGCGGGCATCGGGATTGTGCTTGCCGCGCCGCCTGCGCCGCAACACGATATCGAGGTCATGCTGGTGGCGGATAGCGCTGAGCTCAGGGTTACCGACCGGGTTCTGGTTACCCAGCGTGAGCGTTATCGTTTTCAACTGGCGCCCTGGCTCGAGATCGATGAAGTCAGGCTGAATGGTGTGCAGGTCGACCTGCAGCCGAGTGCAGACGGCTACGTGGTGGAGCTCGCGCACGGTGGTCAGCACGAGCTTGAATTCAGCCTCAGCGGTAAGCTGCCAGCGCGTGATGCCAGTGAGCCGCATGACATCGCGAGCAGTCACGGCGAGGATGGCACCTATCTCCCCGCCTACGATGCGTGGATTCCGCACGACCCTGCGCAGCCGCTGAATTTCCGTCTGCAGGTTAGCGTGCCCGCGGCGCTACGCGCGGTGGCGACCGGCAGGCTTGTCGTCGAGTCGGTCGACGCCGGGTATTATCGGGCAACCTTCCAGCAGGAACAGCCGGGAGAGGCGCCGTCGCTGTTCATCGGACCTTACCAGGTGCATGAGCGCCTTGTTAATGGTTTGCGCCTGCGGACCTATTTCCATCCCGGTCTGGAGGCCTTCGCCGAGACTTACCTGGACTCGGCTAGCCAGTACATCGAGCGTTACCAGGTCGAAATCGGTGATTACCCCTACAACAATTTTTACATCGTTTCGGCGCCGCTGCCGGTCGGGCTCGGATTTCCCGGACTGACCTACGTCGATCGGCGTATCGTGCCGCTACCGTTCATGCGTACGCGCTCGCTGGCGCACGAGGTATTGCACAACTGGTGGGGCAATGGCGTCGGCGTCGACTATGCAGCCGGTAACTGGGCCGAAGGCCTGACCACTTTCATGGCAGATTACGCGCTGGAAGCCGATAAGGGCGAAGACGCGGCGCGCGCCATGCGCGTCAGGTGGTTGCGCGATTATGCCGCGCTGCCGGCCGCTCGCGATCGGCCGGTCGACGAGTTTCGCTCGAAACAGCACCAGGCGGCACAGGTCATCGGCTACAACAAGCTTGCCTTCATTTTCCACATGCTGAAACAGGAGACCGGGCCGCAGGCCTTCGCCGACGCGATCCGTCGCTTCTGGCGCGAACAGCGCTTTACCACCGCCTCCTGGCCGCAGTTGCAGGCAGCGTTCGAGCAGGCCGCCGGGCGCGATCTGGGCTGGTTCTTCAGGCAGTGGCTGGAGTATGCCGGAGCGCCGCGACTTAGCCTCGGTGCGCACAGTGTGACGCGGGTCAATGCGGGTTACCTGACCCGCATAGAGGTCGTACAGCCGGTTGCCGGGTACCGCTTGCGCCTGCCGGTTCTGCTGGAGACCGATGGCGGCGGCGAGCGGCGCGAGATCAGCGTAACCGCGGCGCTCACCAGCGTCGAGTGGATCACGCCGGAGCGGCCGCGCTCCATCCATTTCGACCCGGACAGCGACGTGTTCCGCCGCCTGCAGCAGGACGAAACGCCGCCGATTGTGCGCGATGTCACGCTGGACCCGAATACGGTGACTCTGGTAGAGGGAGAGGAGTCAGATTTCATCGAAACGGGGCGAACGCTTGCCACGCGTCTGCTCGATACGCCACCGAACTTCCTCGAAGCCGGCCGCGCACGCGATCCGACACAGCCGCTGTTGCTGATTGCGCCATTCGCCCAACTTGACGCACAGCTTGCCGAGCTGGGCATCGAGGCGCCCGCGCAACTGCCCGCAATGAACTACCAGGGCGCGGCCTGGACCGCGCGCCTGGCCAACAATACGCCGGTGCTGGTGGTGAGCGCCGAATCGGCGCAGGCGCTGCAATCGATGCTGCGCCCGTTACCGCACTACGGCGGTCAGAGCTACGTGCTGTTTGACGGCGGCCGCGCGCTTGACCGCGGAATCTGGCCGCTGTCTCGGGGCAGCCTGTTCCGCGACCTGCGCGACTAGCCCGCTTTAAGCTTGCGTGCGACCCACTGGTGGAAGTGGTGCGTCGGATTATCCATCACCGGTGAAAACACGCCGCCGCCGTAGCCCGGCGAATGCCGGCCATTTTGCATGCCTTCGACCGCGTCCACGTCCTCGGCAAACACCACGCGCCAGGACTCGAGGGTAGCGTTGCGGCTGGCTGCGTGGCGGTCGTCGAGCGCCTCGTCGCCGACGTAGTAAAGCCGCAGGTGTTCCATCGAACAGGCGCTGGACTTCGGTTCGACAATCAGCGCGAACACGTGATCGGCCTGGATGCCGAGCAGCACGTTCGGGTAAAAAGCGACGTACTCGGCCTGTGCGAGTTTGTCCGCCGGCCATTCCGCAAAGCGCGGCAGGGCGGTGCCGACTTCGTCGCTCAGGCGATAGGCATAGCTGCCCTGGCCGGCAAAATTATCGCCGTACATGATGTGATAGTGGTCCTCCAGCCGTGAATAGGTATTCAGACCGGGATGAATCCACGGCAGGTGGTAGCTCTCGCAGTAGTTTTCCACGGCGAGCTTCCAGTTCGATTTGACCTCGATCTGCAGACCCTTGCCGTTGACCGCGGCGCGCGTGCTGTCGAGTCCGCCAGTGCCGAGAAAGGCTTGCCATTTCTCGGTGAGTGGTTCGATGTAGTCCGCAAAGGCGGGCGCGTCGCCCGACAGGTTGATGAAGATCACGTCCATCCACACCGCCGAGCGCACCGGTTTCAAACCGTGCTCGCAATGATTGAAACCGTCGGCTTTCTGCTCGCCGATGCCACCGAGGTGCGGGGTGCCCTTGAGCTCGCCGTCCAGGCTGTAGGACCAGGAGTGGTACTTGCAGCGCAGCGCGCCCTGCACGGTCATCTCTTCGTGCACCAGGATCATGCCGCGATGGCTGCAAACGTTGTGAAACACCTTAATCTCGTCGTGCTTGTTACGCAGGATGAGCAGCGGCAGGCCCATGAATTCGACCGGCTTGACGTAGCCTTTTTTCGGCAGATCGCTGGCGAACCACAGGCCGGCCCAGCTCTTGCCGAGCACCTGGTCGCGCTCGTGGGCGAAGAAGTGTTCGCTGACGTAGGCCTGGTTGGGTAGCCCGGATGCCTTCTCGATCGGCTGTAAAATCTTGTCCAGGGTAACTTCTGGCACCATGTGCTGGGTCATGGATCTAATCCTCTATCTCAAGCCTGAACTCAGGCGGGCCGGTTAAAAAGTATAAACATTGCGCCGAAAGGAATGGTTTGGCAATATTAAAAATCTTCTTTCTGACTTTACCTGGAGTAAACCGAAAACAGCCATGGCGCGCCGCTACTACCAGTTGCCGAGCCTGACCGGGCTGAATACCTTCGACGCCTGCGCGCGGCATGGAAGCTTTACCGCGGCCGCCGCTGAGCTCGGCGTTACGCTGGGTGCGGTCAGCCGCCAGGTCAAGGCGCTCGAGGCCGAGCTCGATACTCCGCTGTTTGTGCGCCTGCACCGCGGCGTCGAGTTGACGACCGAGGGCATCGACCTGTTCCAGGCGCTCAGTTCGAGCTTCCAGCAGATCGGGCGCCTGTGCCAGGAATTCAGGAATCGGGCCGCCAGCAGCGACGTCACCCTGGCGGCGACGACTGCCTTCGCGTCGCTATGGTTGATGCCGCGCATAGGCGGGTTCTGGCAGCACAACCAGGACGTCAATCTCAACCACGCCATCTCCGACAATCCGCTGGACAGCGGCTTTCTGAATGCCGATATGCGCATTCGCTATGGCGATGGCAACTGGCGCGGCGAGCACACCGAACGCTTGTTCGGCGACCGTATCTACCCGGTTTGCGGATATGGCTTTGCGCAACGCAACAGCCTGTCGCAACCCGCCGATCTGTTGCGTCATCCGTTGTTGCAACTGGACAGTGTCGATCCGGCCTGGAGTGGCTGGGAGTTACCGCTGCAGCGCTGGGGTTGCGATGTTCGAGCCGCCAGCTTTCGCCGCTTCAATAATTACGTGGTTGCGTTGCAGGCAGCCGAGGAAAACCAGGGCATCGCGTTGGGCTGGCATTCGCAGGTAGCCGCGCTGATCGAGCGCGGCCAGTTGGTGCGCGTCGGCACCATGGAGATCGAGGCGCCCGGGGCGTTTTATCTCGCCTGGGCCGAGAATCGCCCTTTGTCTGCCGCGGCGCTGCGTTTACGTGACTGGCTGTTGCTGGCCGGCCAGCGCGAAAACTGACGGCAGCCCGCCTTACCAGCTCAGCGCCGCAGGCGCCACAGTGGCTGCGCATTGTCATCTATGAGCTGCTGTTCGATGAGCCACGCCAGGGCATCCCCGGCGTCGGATTCGAACCAGCCCCGGCTCGAACCCAGCCTGAAGCTGTAGCCCCAGGCATCCATGTCGGCAAACATGCGCGCGCGGCCCATGCCGGCGAGCTGTTCGGCGAGCAAAACCTGCAGGTAACAGACCGCGTTTTCCTCGGCCTCGTCGCTGCCGGCGTTGGTATCGAGCTGCCGGCGGCGTTCGGCTGATACGCAGATGTAGTGGCAGGCTTCGTGCAGGATGGAATGCAGCGGGGTGTCGGCGCGTGCATACAGGCGATCACCCTTGAGGCCGGCTTCGTCATCGCCCCAATAACTGCCGGGAATGGTTTGACGGTCCGCGCAGCGCAGCAGCGATAGCCCGAAACGTGACAGCAGCCTGGCGACTTCTTCCTGGTCGGTATCGGCGAGGCGCAATACCGGCGGCCCCGCAGACGCCTGATCAGTCGGCATAGGCTTGCAGCAACTTGCCGATCGTCTGTTGCAGGCGCCACCATTCCTCGGTTTTGTACTGCTGCGACTGTTTGCGGGTGCGGATCACCAGGTAGTTGATCGATGCGCCGAAAACGCCGAGGACGCCGCCGATATCGATATTCGGTTGGTGATAATACAGGCGGATACGCTTTACCAGTTCCATGCCGCGCTCGCTGCGAAGACGCGCAAGCTGTTGCGTCAGATTGTTTTGCTCGGACATTTCCCAGGCCATGATCTCGAGCGCCAGAGGCCGCGATTCGAGCGCCTTGACGTAGCGGTTGAGCAGGCGCTGCAGGTAATCGGGCAGGGCGATGGTGGCGCAGTCGGCCGCGCTTTCGGTGACTATTTCGTCGACTTCCCACCACAGCGTGGTGGTTTCGGCGAAGGCCAGCAACAATTCATCGAGGCCGCCGAAGTAGCGGTAAATCAATACCTTGTCGCAGCCCGCGCGGCGCGCGACGGAATTGATGCCGACCGCCGGGTATCCCTGTTCGAGCAGTATGGCGCCAACCGCGTCGAGCAGGCGCTGCTCGGTGTTAAGTCTGCTGCGGGTCATGCGTCACCTGTTGATCGACCTGGTTCTTGGATTCCTGCCAGAAGCGTTCCATCTGTTCAAGCTGGCGCTGGTCCATCTCGATACCCGCCGCGCTCATCTGCTGTTGCACGTAGGCGAAACGGCGCTGGAACTTGCGGTTGGTCTGGCGCAGCGACATTTCCGCGTTGACGCGCGCGTGGCGCGCGAGGTTGACGCAGACAAACATCAGGTCGCCCAGTTCGTCGCTGATTGCGTCCTTGTCGCCCGTCGCGAAAGCCTGTTTCAGTTCCGCCAGTTCCTCTTCCAGCTTGTCGAACACCGGATTGATGTCGGGCCAGTCGAAGCCGAACTCCGCCGCATGCTGCTGAATCTGGCGCGCGCGATAAATCGCCGAATTGACACTCGAATCATCGAGGGTTTCAGTCCCTGCCGGGTCTTCGCCCGACTGCTGCTGTTTTTCCTCCGCCTTCATGGCCTGCCACTGTTGCGCCAGTTCGGCATCGCTCCATTGCCGATCGCGCGCGCCGCCGAATACATGCGGATGCCGGCGCAGCATCTTGTCGGTAATGCCCTGGGCGACGTCGTCAAAGTCGAACGCGCCGTTTTCCTCGGCGATGCGCGCGTGGAAGACGATGTTGAACAGCAGGTCACCGAGCTCCTCCTTGATGTTTTCGATATCTTCGCGTTCGATCGCATCGATCAGTTCGTGGGTTTCATCGAGGGTGTGGGGGGCGATAGACTGGCTGGTCTGGCGGATATCCCAGGGGCAGCCGCTTCGCGGGTTGCGCAGGTCCGCCATGACCTGTAACAGCTTTTCGATTGCGCTCATCGGTTCTATTGCGTTCGACTGATTAAAACCCGGATAATACCGGCCTTTCCCTGACCCGGCGACAATTACCGACCCATGAGTGATCGATTGACATTGCTGAACCGCTGGCTGGAGCGTTCCGGCTATCGGGATTATCGACTGCAGCGCGCCAGCGAGGACGCCAGTTTTCGCTCCTACCTGCGGCTCGAGGCGGACGGCAGGTCGCTGATCGTGATGGATGCGCCACCCGCGCAGGAGCCTTGTGACCGTTTCATCGACGTCGCCCAAAGGCTGCGCGGCGCCGGCTTGAACGCCCCTGAAATCATCGCCAGCAATCTGCAGGACGGCTTTCTGTTGCTCACCGATTTTGGTGCCGACGATTACCTGTCGCGACTCGATCCGCAAACCGAGTCGTCGCTCTACGCCGATGCGCTGGCAGCGCTGTCGACCATGCAGTCGAAAACCACGACGGACGGGTTGCCGGATTACGACGAGGCTTTGCTGGTGCGCGAAATGGACCTGTTTCATGACTGGTTCCTGGGCGAGTTGCTCGGCATCGAACTCGATCCGGCACAGCAATCGCTATGGCTGAAAACTCGGCAACTGCTGGTAGATAATGCGCTTGCGCAGCCGCGGGTCTTCGTACACCGCGACTATCACTCGCGCAACCTGATGGTGGTGGAACAGGATAACCCCGGTATTCTCGATTTCCAGGATGCGGTTTACGGGCCGATTACCTATGACCTGGTATCGCTGTTGCGCGATTGTTATATCGCCTGGCCGGTGGAACGGGTGCAACAGCTGGCGAACCAGTACTTCGAGTCGGCGCGCGACAAGGGTTTGATCGATGTCGAATGGGCGCAGTTTCTACGCTGGTTTAACCTGATGGGTATCCAGCGCCACCTGAAGGCGGTCGGCATCTTTTCACGGCTCAAGATCCGCGATGGCAAGAGCCGCTACCTGAACGACATACCGCGCACGCTGGGTTACATCGAACAGGTCAGCGGCGGAGAATTGTCGATGCTCGGCCTGCTCAGGCTGCTTGATCAGCTGTCTGTGCGCCAACGCGTTGGCGAGCTGACGAATGATTGACCTCCCGGTAAGCGATCGATGAAGGCGATGATCCTGGCTGCGGGCCGCGGTGAACGCCTGCGTCCCTTGACCGATACCACGCCCAAGCCCCTGCTCGAAGTGCGGGGTAAACCGTTGATCGTGTATCACCTGGAAGCGCTGGCGCGCGCCGGTTTTGCCGAGATCGTGATCAACCTGAGCTGGCTTGGCGAGAAAATCCGGGACAGGCTCGGCACTGGCGAAGCCTTCGGCGTGCGCATCGCTTACAGCGAGGAAGCCACGGCGCTGGAAACCGCGGGTGGCATCCTGCAGGCACTGCCGCTGCTGGGCGAGCGTTTCGTCGTGGTAAACGCCGATATCTTTACCGACTACGATTTTTCTCGTTTGCGGGAAGTGACAGCTGCCGCGCACCTGGTGCTGGTCGATAATCCCGGGCATAACTCTGGTGGTGATTTCAGCCTCGATGATGGAGCGGTGGGCAACCGCGGTAAGCCGATGCATACCTTCAGCGGTATCGCGCAGTATCAGCGAAGTTTCTTTGCTGGCCTCGAGCCCGGTAAGCTGGCGCTGGCGCCGCTGCTGCGCGCCGCCAGCGATCGTGGACAGGTCAGTGGCGAACTGTTTCGCGGCGAGTGGATTGATATCGGCACTGCCGAACGCCTGGCCCTGCTGAACGCCTGACCGCAGAGCGCTGATCAGGTCGGAGAGGGTTTGGCGGTGTCGTCGATGCGCCGCTGTGGCGTCGATTCGGATGCCTTGTCCTTGTTACGCCGCAGCGGGCTGCGCAACTGGCCCGCTTTCTCGAGGATGGGGTAGGCCACTGCGGCGAGGTGCGAGTGAATGCGCTTCAAGTCGCGCAGCACGTCGAGCTGCATTGCGCTGAGCTCGGAATCGTAATCTGCGTCCTCGCGAATCTTCTGCAGGTGGTTCAGCACCGCTTTCTTCTCGCGCTTGGTGAACTTGTACTTTCTCGCCAGCAGGGAACGTGCCATGGCGGTGTCACCAGAGGTAAAAACGCTCAGCGATAACTGGAAGCTCTCCAGTACCGGTTGATACAAACCGTTGATGTCCTCGCGGTCCTGCAGCGAAATCTTTCTGCGCGTTTCCAGTTTCTTTTGCAGGATATTCTGGATCAGGTCATCCGATATGATGTCGCCGACGTGTTCGAGATTGGTGGCATAGCTCAGGATTTCGTTGCAGCGCTGGCTTTCCTTCTCACCCAGGGTTTCGCGGGCCAGCGCCGTCAGGTAACGTTTTACGTTGTCGTAGAATTCGTTGACGACCGCGTCCATCTCGCGCGATTGCCTGGCCAGTGCGGTATCGTTCCGCTTCAGCGCGGTAAAGGTTTTGCGCAACATCTGTTCGACTACTTCACCCATGCGCAACACTTCGCGCTCGGCGTTCAACAGCGCTACCAGTGGCGTCTCGAATGCACCTCTATCCAGGTCCCGCGGCAGCATATGATCGTGGCTGTCCTCGTCTTCCGGCAGCATGGTTGCGGTGAGTTTCACCATCCAGTCGATGAGCGGGAAAAACACGATCATCAGGGCCAGATTGAAGAACATGTGGAAATTGGCTATCTGCCGTCCATCGTCTATCTGCAGCAGCGACATCTGTTCGGCGATGATGCCGATGAACGGCAAGGTGACGACCACGCCGATAAGGCGAAACAGCAGGTTACCCAGCGGCGGCTGGCGTGCGGCCCGATTGGCGCGCAGGGTCGCGATCAACGGCGGGATAGCGCCACCGATGTTGGCGCCCAGCACGAAGGTAAAGGCAACGGTGGTTTCCAGCGCGCTGGTGCTCGTTAGCGTGATGATCAACAGTACCGTGGCCAGGCTGGAGTGCGAGGCCCAGGCGATGATGGCGCCGAAAATGACCGCCAGTATCAGGTCTTCGCCGAGGGCGACGAAGATTTGCTGGATGATCACCGATTCGCGCATCGGCAGCGACGCGGCAACGATCAGCTTCAGCGCCAGCAGCATCATGCCGAGACCGAGCAGCAGGCGCCCGACATCACGCGTGCGCCCGCCGGGCGAGTAGGTGAACAGCGCTACGCCAATGGCGATCAACAGCGGTGACAACGCGGATAAATCGAAGGTCAGGATTTGCGCCACCAGCGTGGTGCCGACATCGGCGCCGAGCAGGATGGCGAGCGCCGTCGCCGTGGTGAGGATGCCCTGGCCAGTGAAAGACGAGGTCAGCAATGCGGTCGCACTGCTGCTTTGCAGCAACATGGTAATGCCGAGACCGGATAACAATGCCTTGAAGCGGTTGTTCAGGCTGGCGCCGAGGGCGCCGCGAATTTCGCTACCCCATGCTTCGGAAATGCCGATGCGCACCATGCGCAGACCCCATAACAACAGGGCAACGCCTCCGATGAGGTTGATCAGTATGATGCTTCCGTTAATGCTGAACTCCTACGCTCGCATTTAATTATTTGTGCTATCTATCTGTTATCAAAGGATTATAGCGAAATTATTACATTTCACTGGAGTATTTCCTGGCGTCTTGTTGCGCATTTGGCATCGAAGTGTACGCAAGCGGGTTCCCGTATGAAAATCGATTTCACCAGGTGCTTCCATAGGTTTGACAGATATGTCGATCGCCCGAGGTCCAACCGGCTAACGGTAGCGTAGCGAAAAGTCGATGGCGCGCAGGTTTTTGGTCAGCGCCCCAATGGAAACGAAATCGACTCCGCTCTCGGCGATTTCCAGCAGCCGCTGTTGATCGACGTTACCGGAAGCTTCGAGCTCGATTCGCCCGCGATTGAGTTCCACCGCGCGGCGCAGGTCGCCGATGCTGAAGTTATCGAGCAGGGCACGGTCGACTCCGGCTTCGATAGCCTGCTGCAGTTGATCCAGGTCTTCGACCTCTACCTCGAGCATCTTTTCGGGGTGTCGCCGCCTCGCGCGCGCCACCGTTGGCGCGATTCCGGTCCCGGCCGCGAGATGATTTTCCTTGATAAGGTATGCGTCGAACAGCCCGAAGCGATGGTTGCTGCCGCCGCCACACATAACGGCGTATTTTTGCGCGACGCGCAGCTGTGGAATGGTCTTGCGCGTGTCGAGAATGCGGCAAGCTGTGTGTTTGATCAACTCGACATAACTGCGCGTCAGCGTGGCGGTTCCGGACAGGGTTTGCAGAAAGTTGATGGCGCTGCGTTCGGCGGTAAGCAGACCACGCGCCGGACCGCTGACTTCACAGACCACGCTGTTGGCGGCGATGGCATCGCCATCGCCGGCCAGCCAGTGGATGTGAATAGCTTCATCGCATTGGCGAAACACTTCGTCAAACCACTGGCAGCCGCATAACACGGCGTCCTCGCGCACCAGCAATTGGGTTTCGAGTCGGCAATCGGCGTCGATTAGCTCGGCGCTGATGTCGCCACTACCGACGTCTTCGTCGAGCGCGTTGGCGGCCTGGTTGATAATCAGTTGATAGAGGTCCATGGTCTATATCTCGTGTTCTTCACGTCGTAATGATTCGGTTGCATCCAGGTAAGCGTTGATCGCCGCCGATTCGGGAATCGCACCGAGGTAACGTCCGCTTGCGGAATCGACCACGGCAATCGCTTCGCCCAGGTAGGCACGCATCTCCTGCATCGCTTCCCAGATGCTGGTATTTTCATCGAAATACGGGCTGGATGGTAATTCGATGGAGGCTATATCGAGGTTTTCCTGGAGGGCGTTTATCTGGCGTTGTAGCAGGGTTCCAAGGTAGCGATGTTGATCGTCGACGATCACCGCCGAACCCTTCCGCCGCGCCGCCATCAACTCCTTCGCATCGCCGACGCAGGCATCGATCGTTACTATCGGCAGGCAATCCGTCATATGCTCGCTCACCTTGCGATGCATCAGGTAGGCGCGTTCACGGCCCAGCGATAAATCGATGCCGCGCGCTATCAGCTGCTGGTCATAGAGCGAGCGGCCGTACCAGATCGAGGCCACCAGGTTGGCTAACACCACGGCCACCATGGCGGCGATGGTAACCTCGTAGTTACGCGTCATTTCGAAGACCAGCAACAGTGCCGTCATCGGTGCGCCGATGACCGGGCTCATCACGGCTACCATGCCGCAGATCGCGTAGTCGGATATGCCGGAATAACTGTCGAGCAGCGCTTCGGGTACCAGCAGGCCAAACAAGGCACCGAACAATGCGCCGATTAACATGGACGGGAATATTACCCCTCCGGCAAAACCGAAACTGACGCAGAGGACGGTGACCAGCAGTTTCGCCAGCAGGATAAGCAGCAGTGTCTGGGCGCCGTAGCTGTCGCCGAGGATGGCTTCGCGAAACACATCCTGGCCTGCGCCGAGGACTTCCGGCACCTGCAGCGCAACCAGTGCGGTGGCGAATCCGGCCAGCATCGGTTTCAGCGGCGCGAAAATCGTCAGGCGCGTTGCCAGGCTGGCCCCGCCGCGCAGCGCTTTCATCAGCAGCACCGCGAGTATGCCGCAGGCGATACCCTCGATGGCAAACAACAGAAGCTCGACGGCGCGAAAACTGCCATCGAACTCGATCAGGAACAGGGCTGAACGCTCGAATATGACATTCGTGACAAAATAGCCACAGGCGCTGGCGATGGTGACCGCGGTAAACATGCGCAACGAGTAGTGCCGTAAAACCACCTCGTGGGTGAATATCAGTGCCGCAAGCGGCGCGTTGAAGGCGGTCGAGATAGCCGCTGCAACGCCGCAGGCTATGGTAATACTACGCATGTGGGGCAGTCCGAGGGGCAGGCGATTGCTGAGCTGGCCGACGAGGGTGCCGAGATAGACCAGCGGACCATACTGTCCGACCGAGGCGCCGCAACCCAGCGACAACGCCGCGGCCAGGGTCGAGAGCAGGCCGGATAGCGGTGACGGCAGGCGCTCGTGCAACTGTACCGCGAACAGCGTATCCGCCGGGCCGAGAGCCGATTTGCCAGTGACGCCGTAATGCAGTATCAAACCGAGAATCAGGCCACCGCTGGTCAATACCGCGACGGTGATGATCGCCAGCTCGCCTGCCGCCATGTCGGCGCGGCTGGCGGCGGAAACAAACAGCAGGTCGTTCAGGTAGGCCACCAGCTCGAGGAAGCCGGCGGTCGCAAATGCCGCGCTGAAGCCCACGATTATCCCTGCCAGCGAAATGGCGACGATCTGGTGAAAGGTCTGGCGGGCCGGTTTCAGCCCGGGTGCGCGGTAATTTGCCGGCCCCTTTTGCGCCGTCGTCATGGAGTCGTCGTGATCAGCCATGTCATCGCCGCTGCCTGACCTGCCGACGTCAATTCAGCCAGGCGTCCTGTTCGCCGACTTCGATCAGTGTGGGCCGGTCGGCGGCAAACGCATCCTTGAGTGCTGCGCGAATCTGTTCGGCGGATTCCGCCCTGATGGCATTACAGAGGCAGGCCCTGGCCAGCGCCATGAAATCCGGATTTATGCCGGTCACGCCGACCAGCTCGATGTCGCGCAGTAGCATGTCGTCCTTGATCTGTTTCAAACCCTGGTTGTTCCACAGGATGATCGGCAGTGGCAGGCCGAGCTCGGCGCCGGTGACCAGCTCCTGCACGGTAAACATGAACCCGCCATCACCGGCAAGGGCTACCACCGGGGTGTCGGGGCGCGCCAGTTTGGCGCCGATGGCATCGGGTAACGCGCTACCGAGGGTGCAATAACCGCCCGGGTAATTCCATTTTCGCGGCGCCGATACGTCGAAGGCAAAAGCCCCCGTATACACCAGCTGGCAGACATCGCCGAGCACTATGGTGTCATCCGGCAAGGCCTCGCGCAGCAGGTCCAGCATCTTGTAATGGCGCCGCTGGCTGCTGTCGAGGCGAGTGCGAAACTCGGCGCGTATCGCGGCGATTTCGGCGGCCGTTTCGGTACGCGCGCTGACTTCGCCGAGTTGCCGCGCGATGGCTTCACAACTCGCTTTGGCGCCGCCGAGCAGCGCCACTTCCGCCGGGTAGAGGTCGTTCATCTTGTGCGTGTCGATATCGATACGAATGATTTTGCCGTTGATCTCGAGCGTTCCCTCGAAGCTATCGACCTCGGATAGTTCGGTACCGACGGCGAGCACGACGTCGGCATTTTTCAGGTACTGCTGAACTTCGGCGCGCACCACGCCGCCGCCCAGTGACAGCGGATGCGAGCCGGGCACTATGCCTTTACCGGCGATACTGCTGATCACCGGGGCACCCAGTTTTTCCGCGATTTCGATAATCGCTTCACCTGCCAGCGTGGCGCCGCCGCCGACGCAGATCATCGGCTGTTTGGCTGTGCGCAACAGTTCGCAGGCGCGCTCGACTTTGTTGGCGATCGGTGCGGGGCGCTGCGGCAGTTCGATCGCCTGCCAGTCGCCTGTTGCCGGCATCTCCAGCACGTCGATCGGGATGGCGATGTGCACCGGGCGCGGGCGCTCGCTGCTGAATACCGAGAAGGCGCGCGCAAACAGCGCGGGTACTTCTTCTGGCGTCATCGCGGTTGCCGAAAACGCGGTCAGCGGCGCGGTCGCCGACTGGCTGGTG